>ERZ1036435.136-NODE-136-length-65876-cov-85.167226_pt1 | contig 65876 bp, 61 predicted proteins | sample MGYA00514223_ERZ1036435 | MGnify/ENA primary metagenome ERZ1036435 (study PRJEB33795, sample SAMN09464927) | human gut metagenome | host: Homo sapiens | place: USA: Stanford, California | collected 2016-08 | study: EMG produced TPA metagenomics assembly of the... | reverse complement strand
AATTTCCAAGTTTGGTCTTGGTTTGTCCTTCAAACTGTGGATTTGGATGTTTAACAGAGATCACTGCTGTTAGGCCCTCTCGAACATCTTCCCCAGTTAGATTGTCTTCGTTTTCTTTTAAGAGTTTATTTTTCTTAGCGTAATCATTGATCACACGAGTGAGAGCTGTACGGAAGCCCTGTTCATGCGTCCCACCTTCATGGGTATGAATGTTATTCGCAAAACTCATGACCGTCTCATGGTAGCCTGTGGTATATTGCATAGCTACTTCAACGGTAATATCATCCATTTCACCATCTGTGTAGATGGGTTTATCAAAGATGACATCTTTGTTTTCATTGATGTATTCGACGTAACTAGAGATCCCACCTTCGTAGTGGTAATGCTTTTCTTGCTCCAAGCCTTCTCGCTTATCCGTCAAAGAAATACGCAAGCCACGATTCAAAAAGGCTAACTCTTGAATCCGTTTATTTAATTTTTCAAAATCATACTCGGTGGTTTCCGTGAAGATTTCTGGGTCTGGAATAAAGTGGACGGTTGTCCCTGTCCGATCTGTCTCCCCGATGACTTTCAAATCATCCACAACTTGTCCACGACGATACTCTTGGTAATGGATACTGCCGTTTTTATAGACGCGAACATCGAGGGATGTGGAAAGGGCATTGACAACAGATGACCCTACCCCGTGAAGACCACCAGAAACCTTGTAGCCACCTCCGCCGAATTTTCCTCCCGCGTGGAGCACGGTAAAGACAGTTTCAACGGCAGGTCGACCCGTCTTTTCTTGGATATCCACTGGAATTCCCCGACCATCATCGACAACCGTGATAGAATTATCTGTTTCAATGAAAACTTCAATATGGCTAGCAAAACCAGCTAAGGCTTCGTCGATCGAGTTATCAACAATTTCCCAGACCAGATGATGAAGACCTTCTTTTGAGGTAGATCCAATATACATCCCCGGACGCATGCGAACGGCTTCTAGTCCTTCCAAGACCTGAATCTGACTGGCATCATATTCTTGCGCTTGAATTTCTTGCTGTTTATCCTCTGTCATAATTTCCCTTTTCTATTCAAATATAAACTGGTGTAAGTGGGGCATGGTATCAAATAAATAAGTTGTCAGCCCTGCCGCCTTCCCAGCTTCTATATCGATCGGACGATCTCCAATGACCAGACCATCTTGAATGCCATATTTTTCTTTCAAATAGAGCATCGAGGTTGGATCTGGCTTGCGAGGAAAGCCCTCGTCTGCTGTTACAATCTCAGTAAAGAAGGGAGCAATGCCCGTCTGATCAATAAGGGTCAAAACTTGGCGATCTCGATGAGATACCAAAAAATGACGTCCTCCATGTGCTTGAATCTCTTCTAGTAACTCTTTTGCTCCATCAAATAAAACCGGATCTTGCAAACCTAAGGCTTCTTTTTTCTTGTATTCCGTACGAAAATTAGGAATATGAGGCGCAAAGGTATGGATAGCATCCTGTGTTGAGATTTTTAACGCTGCATAAACAGAATCATGATCGGCTTGGATGTGAAAGTCCTTCAATGTCGCTACAAAGGCATTTGTGGACGTTTCGTAATTATCCAAGAGCGTTCCACCAAGATCCCATATAAAATCATGATAATTCATAGTCAATATTATACCATAAATGAACAAAAAAAATAAGCTAAAACCCTCATTTAGGGGGGATTTTAGCCAGTTTTTAAAGTCATTTTGTTTCAAATCAAAGAGAGGGCTTTTTCTGTCATAAAATGTTATCTTTCAGCAGAAAAATGGTGTTCAAAAGAACCCTTTTAGGCATCTCCAAAGACGTCTTGATAGAGCATTCCATGACGAAGGCTTTGGGCATCTCCTCCAAAATGATCCACCAAGGTATAAGCTAAGGCTAGCGCAGTTGAAGGTCCGCGACTGGTGATGAGATTTCCATCTGTTACTACAGTTTCTTTCTGATAGTGTCCATCTTGAATCTCTTCTTCAAAACCATCGTAAGACGTATAGTTTTTATCTTTTAAGAGGCCAGCGCGAGCCAAGACAATTGGCGCTGCACAAATCGCAGAGATGGTTTTCCCTTTGCCACTTTCTTGTTGAAGAGCTGTAATCAATTCTTCATTATCCCTCAAATTCGCTGCTCCCGGCATTCCACCGGGTAAGAAAATCCCATCATAATCAGATAAGTCTCCATTCCACAAGCGGTCAACTTCAACTGTGATCTGGTGAGAACCTGTGACTGTTTCTTCCATACCAATCAAGTCACAGTCGATCCCAGCACGTCTCAAAACATCGACAATTGTTAAGGCTTCAATTTCTTCAAAACCGTTTGCTAAAATCGTTGCTACTTTTTTCATTTTCATTCCTTCTTTCTAACTATTGCGCCTTTTTAAGGACTACTTTTTTACGGATTGGAACCTCTTCTTCTGGTCCTTTCTTTTTACTACTATGATTATATATTGAGAGTACTAGACCAATACCAATCAGATTACTAATAATAGAGGAACCTCCTTGTGAGATAAAGGGGAGAGGAATCCCCGTCAAGGGGAGAAGGCCCGTTACCGCTCCGACATTTTCAAAAATATGAAAGACCAGCATCATAATAAATCCAATAGAAATATAGGTATAAAATTGGTTGTTGGACTGGAGGGTGATTTTTAAAATACGGTAAATCAGGGACACATATAAAATCAACAGCACAAGAGCTCCAACAAAGCCAAAGTCTTCTGCTACTACTGTAAAAATCATATCACTTTCCCTTACGGGAACCAATAAATTAGAGACATTAAATCCTTGACCAAAGAGGCCACCACTGGCAATGGCTAGCTGTCCTTGCGCCTGCTGGTAGGTGGTTGTTTGTGCATAGTCAAAAGGATTTAACCAGGCTAAAATACGGTTCATTTGGTAGGTTGGCATCCCTACTTGCTGGTGCAGAAAAGCCCGACCCCCTTCTGATAGAAAGAGAAAGAGAAATCCTGCTAACCCACCTGCTAGAAGCAAGATGACCGGCAAGATTATTTTCCAAGAAACTCCTGAAACGAGCACTAAGCCCGCAAAGATGGCCAAGAATACTAAGGCTGTTCCCAAGTCATGCTGGAGGGCCAATAAGGCAAAGACTGGGATGGTATAGATGATCAACTCTAAAATCAAAAACCAATCTTGTCGTAACAATCGCTCACGTCCCTTATTTCTTTGAAAAAATCGGACAATGGAACGTGACAGCATCAGAATGAAGGAAATCTTCATAAATTCTGAAGGCTGAAATAAGGTGATGTTCCCATAAGCCACCCAGTTTTTAGCACCAGTCGAAGCCACCAAGTTGAGATTATAAAAAACAAGAGGAAGAACCATCAAGGCCAAACCTAATAGATAAAGAAAGGGTGTGATTTTCCAAAGAAATTTCGTACTAAAAATCGTTACAATCAGGCAAATAACACATCCCACACCAATCCAAGCCAATTGCTGCCCCAAAAAAGGCCAAACCATTTTGGGATAATCATGAGAAACCGCCACATAAACGGATAAGATCCCAATCATAAGTAGGGTGAAGACAATCCCAATGATCGAATAATCCAGGTGGATTGTCCAAAAATGATTTTTCTTCATTCACGTTCCTTTCTGTAAAGATTCAATGATGGATTAATAGAGTAACATTTGCAGAATCAAACTAGAACCCGCTACACAGAACCAGGCAATTAAGCCCACCAATAATGGGGTTGCTCCAGCTGAACGAAATTGTTTCCAAGAAACTTTGCTACCAATACCAACCAAGGCCATAGCCATAAAGAGTTGTGAAATTTCCTTTAGATAAGGAATAACGACTTTTGGAACTACCCCAATTGAAGAAAGAATTGAAGCAACAATAAACCAAACGATGAACCAAGGTACGATTTTTTTCAACATCCCTTTTTGGATTCCTTGTTGTTTTGTGCGATACAATTTCAAACCGATTAATCCAAGACATACCGGTACGATCATGAGAGCTCTTGATAATTTTACAATTGTTGCCATTTCACCAGCAGCTTTGCTGTATGAAAAACCTGCAGCCACAACAGATGACGTATCGTTAATGGCTGTTCCTGACCAGAGGCCAAATTGGAAATTAGACATATGCCATAAATGCCCTAATACTGGAAAGATAAAGACAGCTAAAATGTTGAAGAAGAAGATAGTTGACATAGATAGGGCAATTTCTTCTTCATCAGCTTCAATGATCGGCGCTGCTGCTGCAATGGCTGATCCACCACAAATGGCCGTACCAAACCCAATTAAGGTCCGTAGATGAGATTTCAGATGAAAGACTTTCCCAAAAATAATAGCTGCAAGAAAGGCAACGGTTATCGTTGGCAGACTAATCTTTAAAGATGAAAGACCAGTAGAGGCTACTGTTGCAATGGGCAAGCTAAATCCCATAAAGATAATCGAATACTGCAACAATTTCTTACCGGACCAGTTCAAGCCTGGTCGTGAATTCTCTGGTAAATCCAAAAATTCATTAAGGGCAATTCCTAAAATTAAGGCAAAAACACTTGATCCAATGATGGGAAACATGTTCCCTAAAAACATAGCGCAAAGAGCAAATCCTGCAGCTATAGCAACTCCTAAACTTTTTGTTTTCATTTTTCTGTATTCCTCTCAAATAAGAGCCGGGCTTGATCCACTAGTTGCCCCCTCAGAGTTGTCTGAAGAGGCAAGACTTGTTTTAGCCCATCTAAAATCTGTTTTCCATATCGTTTGGTCACCACTCGATTATCTAATAACAGCACCAAAGATTCTTGATCTTGAGTACGACTGGTTCTTCCAATCGCTTGTTTCAATCTCAAAATAGCAACTGGCAAACTGTAGTCATAAAATGGATTCTTTCCTTGCTCTCTTAAATGATTATTCAGTTTTTGAACCATATAATCTTTTGGATTGTCAAAAGGAAGGCGCGTGATGATTTGAATCACTTCTTTTTGTTGGGAAAAATCGACTCCCTCCCAGAAGCTTCCCGTTCCTAATAAAATAGAGCTTTCACCTCGGTCAAATCGGCGCTTAATATTAGCTGCATCACCGTTTCGATACTGAGCCAAATGAGGAACCTTCAATGCATTAGATGTCTGCAGTAACAATTCTTTTGAAGTAAACAAAAGAAAAATGGGCTTTCTTAGAGGAAGGAGTTTTTCAACAAGCTGACAAATCTCGTCTGCATAGGCTGCTGGAGATAAAGAAACCACATCTGGAAAATCAGTCGGCACCAGCAATTCCTGGTGCTGTTTGACTTGTGTAGGCACTTGATAAAGTTGTTGTTCCTCATATCCTAACAAAGAAGGCAGGTTCACTTTGCGACTAATCGCAATTGTAGCTGATACAAAGAGCGCCGGCACTTCTTCAGGTACAAACTCCTTAAAGGATAGTAAATCCTCGACTCCTCCATGGAGACGAAGATTCTGGTGGCTTTCAACCACTTCTTTGTCTAACCAAAAAATTTGGTAACGTTCATCAAACAATTCCTTTAGATTCTCTAAAGATTTGTTTTTTAACTCCGATACATCCTGTCGTATTTTTGCTACCGTTGAATCTGATAAAACAGCTGTTTTCCCTTGTTGAACTTCTTTGGAGCAGGCATTTAACTCAAATTGAATACTCTCTAGCAATCGTCGCTGCAGAAGATCTTTTTCCTCTTCGATGGCGTGTTGCAAGCTTAAAAGAAGAGATTGCAAGGTTTCTTCTCTCTGTGAAAACTGCTCTAAAGCAAAGAAGAGTTTCTGCGCTTCATCCACTACCAGAACAGATTCTTGAAGTAAACTCTTATCATCTTCCAGACGGGTTAAGAGATAGGCATGATTGGTCAGAATCACCCGGCTAGTTTTCACTTTTTCTTGACCGAGACGCCAGAAATCTTCCTGATAAAATAGTGAACGTTTCGACAATTGACCATCGTGGCAAATATCAGCTACAAAATGGAGATGACGGTAGAGCTGACCGATTTCACTCAACTCTCCAGTCTCTGTCATCGTCAGCCAAACTAACAATTGCATTTTAAAACGTCGGATCATCCCATTATCTGACTCACTCTGTAAGGTCTCATAAAATTTATCAAGTTGGATGTAATCTTTGGGACTTTTCAGGCTATGAAAGGGAATTTGGAAAAGATCTTGGATGGTCTTTCCTTCCTTCTTCATAATTTGATCCTGAAGAATTTTAGTTGGAACACTCACAAGAATGCGCTTAGAAGTTTTGGCCAAAAGCGTTAACAGATAGGCATAGGTCTTCCCAATTCCCGTTGGCGCCTCGATAAAACTTGGGAGGGAGTGCTGCAAACTTTTTTCCACATAGGAGGCAAACTGTTGTTGCTCCAGATAAGCTTCCATTCCTAATAACTGCATATTGAAATCAAATTGCTCTGATAACTGGTGACTTTTTAGGAACTGCTGTGGCTTTCGCAAATAGAGTCCATGAACTTCTTTCAAATGGGAGGGTAAAAAGAGAGTACTGTCTTCAAGCGCATCTTCGATTAAGAGTCGCGATTCATAAATCAAACAATCTGCCATCGATAAGAGATTTTCAACAAAACCTCTCGGAAATGCGACAATTCTTTCTCTCAATTTCAAAAGTAATTGGGCCGTAGCCATGGCATCTGCCAAGGCGGAGTGAGCATGGTGCAAGTCAATACCGAGCTCAGATGCTAACGCCCCCAAATTATAGCGTTCTAGAGTTGGGTAAAAGACTTGAGACAATTCAACCGTATCAATCCGAGGGGTCGTTAACTCAAATCCCTCCCAAAAGAGGGCTTCTGCCAATAAATTCGCATCAAATTTGACATTATGGGCCACAAAGACGGCATCTTCTATTAATTCAAAAATTTCCTTTGCCACTTGTGCAAACTCTGGTGCTTTGCGTAAGCGAGCATCTGTTAGTCCGGTCAATTGTTTGATGTGCTCATCCAATCGTTCATGGGGATTTACATCTGTTTCATAGGATTGGGTAATTAGGCCATCCTCGATAATAACGATCCCAACCTGAATGATCTTAGCATTGCTCCCAGCACTGGTTGCCTCCAGATCCACAATGGCGTATTTCCGTTTCTGTCTTGTCATAGCACTTAAAATTATATCACGTTTGAGCCAGCTATGCAGATTTTTTTCTCCTTTATCGATGACTTCAATCCTGTTATTTTCCTGACAATTTGATACACTATTCTAGAAAGGAGTCCTTATGAAAATCTATCGTACTGTAAATCCTGTAGCTTATGAAAATACCTACTACCTTGAAAATGAACACTCCCTTATTCTTGTCGATCCAGGTAGCGACTGGGCGACCATTCAAAAACAAATAGATCGCATTGGAAAACCAATTGTAGCCATTCTTTTAACCCATACCCACTACGATCACATTATGAGTCTTGAAAAGGCCCGTCAGAAGTATCATTTCCCACCAGTCTATGTCCATTCGGCAGAAGCCGGTTGGTTGTCTTCTCCTCTCGATAATTTATCTGGTTTGGATCGTCATGCGGATTTAGAAGATGTAGTCTGTCAGGAGGCCGACTTCCTTTATGAAATTCGCTCCGATTACCAAATAGCTGATTTCCACTTTTATGTTCTGGAGACACCAGGCCACTCTGCAGGAGGAGTCTCTATCGTCTTTCCCGAGGATCACCTGGTTCTATCCGGTGATGCCCTTTTTCGCGAAACCATTGGACGGACCGATCTTCCAACAGGGAACGCGGCACAGTTGCTTAGCAGTATCAGAGAAGAGCTCTTTACCCTTCCATCTTCCTACACTGTCTATCCCGGGCATGGCCCTGAAACTTCTATTGGTCACGAGAAGATGTTCAATCCCTTCTTTAGACAATCCTAAAGAGTCTTTATCATCCTTCCTGTCCTCATCAAAGTAGACAAAAAAAGCAAGTGCGAACTTGCTTTTTTATTATATCTTAAGAAAACGTCTCATGGAGATTGAAGAACCAATCGCCCCAATCAAAATTCCTAATCCAAAGAGGCCACCGACCATGATCGGTACCAAGAGATGAGGACTATAGAGATACAAGTTTTGATCTGCCAAGTTATTGTTCATAGATGTATAGACAACATTATACACATAGAAGACCAAAGCTGAAGGAACCAAGGCTCCCAAGAGACCGATCCAAGCACCTTCTAAAAGGAATGGTGCACGAATATAGCCATTTTTTGCTCCTACCAGTCGCATAATCTTAATCTCACGACTACGTGAAATGATGGTAATCCGAATGGTATTTGAAATCAAGAAGACTGCGATAAAGATCAATAAAGCTACACCAATCAAGCCCCAGTTTCGGATGAAGGTTCCAAGAGCAAATAAGCGTTGGGTATCGACCCCACCATCTTTAACCTCAGAAACTCCTTCAATTTTTTTAGCATCTGCTGAGACTTGCTTCACATATTTAGGAGCTGTTGTCTCTACATAATAAGCATCATAGAGAGGATTGGCATCTCCATCAAAAATCTTCCAGTTGTTCCCAGCCGTTTTGATCAGTTTATCATACTGTTCTTCCTTGCTAGAAAAATCAACCTTATCGACATGCTTCATGGCTGTCAGAGCATCATAGACCTTATGGTAGTTTTCATTGGTCACGGTTTGACCGTCTTTTTCAATCTGCTCGCTCTGATCTTGAATATCCTTGCGCATGTATACTACAACCCGCACACTATTTTGAATATCATCTGAAAGCTTAATGGTATTGGCAATCACAGAGGCGAAAATAGCAACCAAGCTAAGGGTAATCATAACCGAGCTGACCGCTGCCATCGTCATCCAACCATTTCGTTTCAAGCTTTTAAGCGATTCGATTAAGTGTCGGAAAAATCTTCTAATCATCGTATCCGTACTCTCCTTCCGCTTCATCACGCACTACACGACCATTTTCAATCGCGATGACACGGTGACGTAAAGTATTTACAATCTGGCTATTGTGAGTCGCCATCAATACTGTGGTCCCTTGCAGATTAATCCGCTCCAAAAGATTCATGATTTCCCATGAATTATCTGGGTCCAAGTTCCCCGTTGGCTCATCCGCAATCAAGACTTTCGGATTGTTGACGATCGCACGAGCAATCGCAATCCGTTGTTGCTCCCCACCGGACAATTCATTCGGGAATGAGCGGACCTTGTGTTTCAATCCGACAAGATCCAAAACTTCCATCACACGCTTTTTAATATTGCGACGGCGCTCACCGATAACTTGCATTGCGTAAGCAATATTTTCATAAACGGTTTTCTTTGGAAGCAATTTATAATCTTGGAAGACCACTCCCACATTGCGTCGCAACATAGGAATATCGCGTTTTTTGATTTTATCCAAATCAAAATTAGCCACTTTCAAGCTTCCTTTATCGTGTTTGACTTCACGATATAAGAGTCGAATAAAGGTCGACTTCCCTGCACCAGAAGGTCCTACAATGTAGGCAAATTCTCCTGGTTCAATTGAGACCGTTACCCCGCGAAGGGCTGTTGTCCCGTTGTCATACTTTTTGACAACATCTTTCATTTCAATCATTGACATGTAATGAAATTCCTTTCATTCTTTTCTGGGTGATTCTCTCAAGCTTATTGGAGACGACATTTGAGATAGGCATCAATAAAGCCATCAATATCTCCATCCATTACCTTGTCCACCTGTGCTACTTCGTAGTTGGTCCGGTGGTCCTTAACCATGGTATAAGGGGTAAAGACATAGGAGCGAATTTGACTTCCCCAGGTGATTTCTTTTTTATCCCCTTTAAGAGAGTCTACTTCTGCAGCCTTTTTCTCTTGCTCCAATTGGTAGAGTTTAGCTTGCAACATCTTCATTGCTCGATCACGGTTTCCGTATTGGGTCCGGTCCACAGTAGATGCGACAACAATTCCTGTCGGGATGTGGGTCAAGCGTACCCCTGTAGAGACCTTATTGACGTTTTGTCCACCAGCTCCACCAGAGCGGAAGGTGTCCATCTTGATATCATCATCCCGAACTTCGACTTCGATGGTATCATCTAATTCAGGCATGACTTCAACAGAAGTAAAGGAGGTGTGACGTCGTTTAGCAGAATCAAATGGAGAGATTCGAACCAAACGGTGTACCCCCATTTCAGATTTCAGAAGACCGTATGCATGTGGCCCTTCAAAGGATAAAGTCACAGACTTGATTCCGGCCTCATCTCCAGCCTGATAGTCCAAGACTTCAACTTTAAAGCCGTGGGCATTTCCAAAACGAGTATACATCCGAAGAAGCATGTCGCCCCAGTCCTGAGCTTCTGTTCCTCCTGAACCTGGGTGGATTTCTAAGATGGCATTATTATTGTCATAGGGTTCAGACAATAGCAAGGTCATCTCATAGCTGGTCATACGTTTATCCAGCTCCTCCAACTTCTCAATCAATTCTTCTTTGACCGAATCATCTTCGGTCAAAAAGTCTAACAGGATTTCTGACTCATCAAAGAGATCCACCATTTGATGGAAATTTTCATAGGTCTGCTTGAGTTCATTTAATTCTTGGGATGTCTTTTGCGCAGCAATGTTATCATCCCAAAAATCAGGTTCTGTCATTTTATTTTCTAAAATGGCAATTTCTTCTTCCAATGCCTCTAAGTCAAAGAGACCCCCTGAAAGAAGCTAATTTTTCACGATTTGCGTCAATTTTTTGACGAATTTCTGAAATGTCCATAAGTACCTCTTTCTATGTATCTAGTCTATTATATCATAACCTTCACTATTTGCCCACCTTTCAATATTGGAACTGCTAGTTGACCATTGCGAATCCAGCTGATTTTCAGCGTTTTTCTATTTATTTGTAACCTAATTGTTAGAAAAAAAGAGCCAGATATGCTAGACTTGTTAGCATGACAAGAGTAGCTTTTATGTCCGATTTACATATTGATTCAAACCTCTTTGGCCAAGAAGAAATAGAGACCCTCATCACCCTTTTCAAGCAAGAAGAGATTCAACACCTCCATATCGCAGGAGATATTGCCAATGGCTTTGAAAAGATCTCACAAGATTTTATAGCCCAACTTCAACACCAAGTCCCCGTAACCTTCAGTCTGGGGAACCATGATATGCTTGGGCTATCAGAAAACGCCATAAGTCCTTTTGAATTTCAAAAGATTCCTTTTTCAAAGCATACACTCCTTGCCTTTTCCGGCTGGTATGACTACAGCTTTGTTCCTACTCTCTCTCCCCAAAAACATCTCCAAACCAAGAATCTGTTTTGGTTTGATAGACGCCTCCAACGAATGGGATCTGATCCAGCCATTACCCAACGTCTGTTGCGAGAGCTCGAAACAGAACTCATGCAAGTGGATCAACCCTTGATCATCGCTATGCACTTTGTGCCTCATAGTCAGTTTCTCCTGCGCCACCCTTATTTTGAACGCTTTAATGCTTTTCTAGGGAGCCAAGCCTTTCATGAACTCTTTAGACAATATCCTGTCAGAGAGGCGATTTTTGGTCATAGCCACCACCGAATGCCAGCAACAACGATTGACACGATCACCTATCATGCCAGACCTTTAGGCTATGTCCGAGAATGGGATCTTTGCAAACAATTTTTCGAAGCTTTTCCTGAATATGATTTTCCAAAACGATACGATCCCTACAAACGCTATCGCAGAATCAAAGACCTTCCTGAATTTAAAGCATACAAGAAAAAACAACTGGCTCATGAATTTTCTCAAGCCATGACCATCCTTGAACTATAATAAAAAATTGGCCCCTCTGGGACCAATTTTTTACTCTTCTGTATCTAAGAGATTTTTTGCAACGATTGCTGCGAGAATTCCTCCCACAATTGGAGCCAAGATAAAGATCCAAATTTGTTGAAGTGCTGCACCACCAACAAAGAGGGCAGGTGCCAAGCTACGAGCTGGGTTAACAGAAAGACCTGTAATGTTCAAACCAACAAGAATGATCAAGGTCAAGCTCAAACCGATCACAAGACCAGCGATTTTCCCGTTTCCTTTAGAAGCTGATGTCACTGTCATGATGACCAAGATAAAGATAAAGGAAGCAATCACTTCAAACAAGAAACCGCCAAATGGAGTCACTCCTTTAGCCAAGGCATTTTCACCAAGACTAGCTGTTGACATACCTGAATTGGACAAAAGGAAGAAGACAGAAGCAGTCGCAATGAAAGCTCCCACTACTTGCGCTACAATGTAGTTGACCAAGTCTTTTGAAGACAAGCGTTTGTTTACAAACATAGCAATGGAAACAGCTGGGTTCAAGTGAGCACCAGAAACAGTCCCAATGGAGTATGCAGCTGCAACAATTGACAAACCGAATGCCAAGGCAATTCCTAAATGCCCAAGTCCTTCTGTCCCATTCCCAAAAACAACTGCTCCAGTCCCGATAAAGACGAGCATAAATGTGCCGATGACTTCAGCAATAAACTTTTTCATAATCAAGTTTCCTTTCTTAAAACTGTTGTCTAGTTTATCAAAAATCGACTCTTGCCTCAAGAAATATGCCTAGTCATTTTCTGTCAGATAAAAAAGCCATCCGAAGATGACTTTTTATGCTTAAATCGCGTTTTTATCTTTACCAAGAGATCGTTGAACAGCTTTGACAATCTCAACAAGGAACACGATCATAATTGCACCTACAGCAACCACCAACCATTGCGTCAAACTCAAGTTTGAAACGTGGAAGAGTTTATTGAATCCAGGTACCATAATCGTCGCCATTAAGAGAATAAAGGCTACTGGAATAGACCAGTTAAAGGTCTTGTTCTTGAAGAGTCCCACTTTAAAGATCGATTGGTAAACGGACTTGACGTTAAAGGCATGGAGCAATTGGATCAAACCGAGAGTCGCAAAGGCCATAGTAAGGGCATCTGCATGCATCTCTGCATGACCTTGGTGCTCTGGGAAGAGAATGGCCCAACCGTAAACACCAAGTACCAAGATAGTTTGGAAGATCCCTTGATAGAGGATAGCTCCGAAGACTCCGCCATCAAAGAAGTTAGATTTACGTCCACGAGGTTTGTGGGTCATGACACCTGGTTCAGCTGGTTCCACCCCAAGAGCGATAGCTGGTAGGGTATCTGTTACCAAGTTAATCCAGAGAAGGTGTACTGGTTGCAACACATCCCAACCAAAGAGGGTTGCAAAGAAGATGGTGAATACTTCAGCCATATTGGCAGACAAGAGGTATTGGATAGATTTTTGGATATTTGAGAAGACCTTACGTCCTTCTTCTACCGCTACGATAATGGTTGCAAAGTTATCATCTGCAAGGACCATGTCTGAAGCTCCCTTAGAAACTTCTGTACCAGTGATCCCCATACCGATACCGATATCAGCTGTCTTAAGTGATGGCGCATCGTTGACTCCGTCACCTGTCATGGCAACAACTTTACCTTCTTTTTGCCATGCTTTTACGATCCGAACCTTGTGTTCAGGTGATACACGAGCATAAACAGAGTATTGTTTGAAGACCTTTTGGAATTCTTCATCAGAGAGTTCATTCAACTCAGCTCCTGTAAAGACGTGATCTTCTGTGTCATTTGGATCGATGATACCGAGACGTTTGGCAATGGCCTCAGCTGTATCTTGGTGGTCACCCGTGATCATGATCGGACGGATACCTGCTTCCTTAGCGACACGAACAGCTTCTGCTGCTTCTGGACGCTCAGGGTCAATCATGCCGACCAAACCAGAGAAGATGAGGTCAGACTCAACAATTTCAGATTCCAAGGTTGGGATTTCCTTGCTTGTCTTATAAGCCATCATCAAGACACGAAGGGCTTGTTTAGCCAAGTCTTTGTTGGTAGCAAGAATAGCTTTCTTGTCTTCTTCTGTGATAGGGCGAACTTCCCCATTGACTTCAATACGTGTCACACGTTTGAGCAATTGGTCAGGGGCACCTTTAACAGCGATAAAGTAAGAACCGTCTGCTTCCTTATGGATAGTAGACATGAGCTTACGGTCTGAGTCAAATGGCAATTCAGCCACACGTGGCTCATCCTTCAAGACGTCACGGACATCAAAATTGTGGTCCAAACCAAACTGTACAAGGGCTGTCTCAGTTGGGTCCCCAATCAATTTGCCAGATGGGTCTACCTTGGTATCATTGGCAAAGTTCATGATGCGAAGGGTATTGTTGCTAGCAGCAATCTCAGCTGCCGAGCTTTGCAATTGACCGTTGGTATAAACCTTTTCAACCGTCATTTGGTTCATGGTCAAGGTACCTGTTTTATCAGATGCGATGATTTCTGTTGAACCAAGTGTTTCAACGGCTGGCAATTTACGAACGATTGAATTGCGTTTAGCAAGGGTTGTCGTTCCCAAAGATAGAACGATGGTTACAATGGCAGGAAGACCTTCTGGAATCGCCGCAACCGCAAGGGCTACCGCAACCATCAAGCCTTCCAACGGATGTTCACCACGAACGAAGACACCAACCAAGAAAGTGATAACAGCAATCACAACGATTAAGTAAGTCAAGGCTTTAGATAATTGTTCCAAGCTTTGCTTCAATGGTGTTTCTGTCTCATCGGCATTAGCCAACATATCCGCAATCTTACCAACTTCTGTATACTTACCAGTGTTAGTCACGACACCAATACCACGACCGTAAGTTACGTTTGAGTTTTGGTAACCCATATTAACGCGGTCCCCAATACCAGCATCTGCTTCAACAAGTCCTGTCACATCTTTTTCAACTGGGACAGATTCCCCTGTAAGAGCTGCTTCTTCGATTTTAAGGGAAGCTGCTTCAAACAAGCGCATATCAGCAGGCACGACATCCCCTGCTTCTAGCAAGACGATGTCCCCAGGCACCAATTCTTTTGAGTCAATCTCAATGACATGACCGTCACGACGAACACGGGCCATCGGGCTAGACATATTTTTCAGCGCTTCAATGGCTGCTTCAGCTTGCCCTTCTTGGTAAACACCAAAGGCAGCATTCAAGACAACAACGGCCAAGATGATAATGGCATCCGTTAGACCGTCCATTCCTTCTGTAATCACAGAAAGTGCCGCTGCCGCAAGCAAGATGATAATCATCAAATCCTTAAATTGATCAAGGAATTTAGCTAGTAGGCTACGTTTTTCGCCCTCTTCCAACTCATTACGACCATAAGTCGCTAAGCGTTCTTGAGCCTGGGCGGTTGACAAACCTTCGACAGATGAGTCCAAGTTCTTTAGGACTTCCTCAGAAGATTGCGTGTAAAACAAATCTTTATTTTGTTCTTTTGACAAAACAGTCTCCTCCTTTTTGGCCTCTTTTTACAAAAAAAAGAGACCTGTTTTTTAAAAAAATAAGTCTCGCTGTTTAATATAGTGCCGGAAATAATTCGGAATGACGACACTATCGCGGGAAATCCGCCAGCTACTCCCTTGAGTGGTTTCATTATACCATTTTTATAGAATAAAGCAAGCGGGATCTCTAATAATTTAATGAGGTCTATTCTTCCCATTCCACCAGTAATTGATAATTAGCAAATTCCTGTTCTCCATCGAGAGTTAACAAGCGATAAGAGACTTGCAAATGACCTGCTTCTAATTGAAAGAGGTCTGTTGTAATCAAAAACTGCTGAATGCCCATCGGAGTTGGGATGATTGCCCCACCATCTTCTTTTTTGTAGAAACGCATGATGGATTTAGGACTTGAGAATCGTGTCATGACCAATTCATCGTTGGAAAATTTCAAAGCAACCTTTTCATCTTCTTCATTGGTATATAAGAGATATTGAAAACCTGCTTTTTCCTTCCATTCACCTTGATAGTACTGATCAACGATTTCCATTTCTTCTCCAAATCGAATGGTATTTTGAATGCGAATCTGCATCTTTGTCTCCTTCTCTTCTTTTCTTGCCTTACTATTCTATCAAATTTTACGCATTTTGACTGCCCCTATTAGCCTCTAGATCGCAAAATAGGCTTTTTTTTGCTATAATAGACCCATGAATGAAAAAGTCTTTCGCGATCCCGTGCATGATTACGTTCATGTGGATCATCCCATCATTTATCAATTAATTAATAGTAAAGAATTTCAACGACTACGCCGCATCAAACAACTGGGGACATCTGGTTTTACCTTCCACGGTGGGGAGCATAGTCGTTTTTCTCACTGTCTTGGTGCCTATGAAATTTCAAGACGGATTCTGTCTATTTTTGAGGAAAAGTATGCAGAGCAATGGAATTCTGATGAAAACTTACTGACCATGACAGCCGCCCTTCTTCATGACATTGGACATGGTGCCTATTCCCATACCTTCGAAGGACTCTTTGGGACCGATCATGAAAAAATGACCCAGCTGATCATCACCAGCCCAGAGACGGAGGTCAATCAAATCCTCTTACAGGTAGCACCTGATTTCCCAAATCGTGTAGCCAGCGTCATTGATCATACCTATCCCAATAAACAAGTGGTGCAATTGATTTCTAGTCAAATTGATGTGGACCGGATGGATTATTTACTGCGGGATGCCTACTTTACGGGTGCTTCCTATGGAAAATTTGACTTGACCCGTATTTTGCGCGTCATTCGACCGATTGAAAATGGCATTGTCTTCCAACAAAATGGCATGCACGCTGTCGAGGATTACGTGGTCAGCCGTTACCAAATGTATATGCAGGTCTACTTCCACCCGGCTACTCGTGCCATGGAAGTCCTCCTTCAAAATCTACTCAAACGAGCTAGAACCATTTATCCAGATCAGAAAGAGTATTTTCAACTGACTTCACCTCGCTTGATTCCATTTTTTGAAGAAGAGGTCACCATTCAAGACTACCTAAATCTAGATGACGGTGTGATGAATACCTATTTCCAAGTCTGGATGGATAGTCCGGATACCATCTTGTCTGATCTTGCTCAGCGCTATATTAATCGGAAAGTCTTTAAATCGATTCTATTTACAGAAGATAAGCGAAAAGACTTAGCAATCCTTGAAAATTTGATTAAAGAGGTTGGGTTTAATCCAACCTACTACACCGCTATTCATCAAAATTTCGACCTTCCCTACGATATTTATCGACCAGAGCTTGAAAAACCGCGGACCCAGATCGAGATGATTCGAAAAGATGGGAGTCTCGCAGAATTGTCTCAATTGTCACCACTCGTCGCTGCTCTTGCAGGAACACGCTATGGGGACAACCGCTTCTATTTCCCCAAAGAAATGCTGGAGGTTAATGGACTTTTCAGTAAGCAGGTAGAGGAATTCACTTCCTATATTACCAATGATTATTTTACAGGAGAGACGGATGTCCATTAAATTAGTTGCGATCGATATCGACGGTACACTTCTCAATTCAAAAAAAGAGATCACACCTTCTGTATTTGAAGCCATTCAAGATGCTAAAGCCGCAGGCGTTAAAATCGTTATCACAACCGGTCGCCCTATCGCAGGGGTCTCAAAACTTTTAAAAGAACTCCATTTGATGGATCCTGGAGACTATGTCATTACCTTTAATGGTGGTCTGGTTCAAGAAACCGCTACTGGAAAAGAACTCATCAAGGACCTTTTACATTATGAGGACTATCTCGATATCGAGTCTCTTGCTAACAAACTCAAAATCCACTCTCATGCTATTACTAAAGACGGCATCTATACCAGCAATCGAGATATCGGACGCTACACCATTCATGAATCTCAACTGGTCAACATGCCCCTTTATTACCGGACGCCTGAAGAAGTTCGTGAGAAAGAATTTGTCAAGGCCATGTATATCGATGAACCAGATATTCTAGATGCTGCGATTGCAAAAATCCCTAAAGAATTCAAGGACCGCTTCACCATGGTCAAATCAGCCCCTTTTTATTTAGAAATTCTAGGGAAAACAACTAATAAGGGATCAGCTGTTCTTCATCTAGCTGAACGACTTGGAATCCAGCAAGAAGAAACCATGGCTATCGGAGATGAAGAAAATGACCGTTCCATGCTAGAAGTCGTGGAACATGCTGTCGTTATGGAAAATGGCAATCCAGCTCTTAAAAAAATTGCTACAACTATTACCAAATCAAATGATGAATCTGGCGTTGCATACGCCATTAGAAAGTGGGTATTATAAGAAATGTACCATTACCAGCTAGGAATTTCTGCTAGTGAGCATGATGACTTTGTTATTCAGAGTGACCAAACCAATCTCTTACAAAGCAGTTCATGGGCAAAAATTAAAGATAATTGGGGAAATGAACGTGTTGGTTTTTATCAAGAAGATCAATTAGTCGCTGTTGCAAGCATCTTGATTCAACCCCTGCCACTTGGCTTTTCCATGCTCTACATTCCTCGAGGCCCTATTATGGATTACCAAAACAAGGAGCTGGTTTCATATGTGATCCAATCCCTTAAAAAGATAGCCAAACAACACAAGGCCTTGTTTGTTAAATTTGATCCAAGTCTTTTCTTGAGCAAACACTTGATTGGACAAGAAAATACGGAAACCACTGATGTACAAGCGGTGATCGATACCTTAACTAAAGAAGGGGTTGAATGGACTGGCCGAACAAGTGATCTGGCAGAAAATATCCAACCACGCTTTCAAGCGAATATCCACAAAGAGTTTTTCACCGAACAAGACCTTTCAAAATCTACTCGACAAGCCATCCGAACTGCTCGAAACAAAGGGATCCAAGTCCAATTTGGCGGGACTGAATTGTTAAAGGACTTTGCTTCTCTCATGAAAAAGACAGAAGCACGTAAAAGCATTCATTTACGTGGAAAAGATTACTACGAAAAACTGCTCACGACCTACCAAGGACAATCCTACATTACTTTGTCTACTCTTGATCTCACAGAACGGAAAGCCTCCCTTACAAAAGATCTTGAAAAAAACAAGGCCGAGGCTGAAAAATTCACCGAAAAAACAAAGCCTGGCAAAGTTGAGAACAATCAAAAAGAAAAAGAGCGTATAGAGGAAGAACTGCAATTTCTTGAGCACCATCTCCAGGCAGGTAAAAAGGTCGTTCCTTTATCTGGTACCTTAAGCCTTGAATTCGGTGGGACATCTGAAAATGTTTATGCAGGGATGGATGAAGAATTCCGCCGTTACCAACCCGCCATCCTCACCTGGTATGAAACTGCCCAACACGCTTTCGACCGTGGTGCTTCTTGGCAAAATATGGGAGGCATTGAAAATTCACTAGATGGTGGACTCTATCATTTTAAATCTAAATTTAATCCTATTATTGAAGAATTTGTTGGGGAATTCAACCTTCCAACAAGTCCACTCTATCCACTTGTTAACACAGCTTACAAGATCCGGAAAAAATTAAGGAGTAAATAAGTTACATGACTCTTACGACAATTTCAAAAGAAGAATTTACCTCATTTGCAAATACTGTCTCCCATCGCTCTTTTATCCAGTCTGCTGAAATGGCAGATCTGCTTGAAAAGCGAGGAAATACCGTCCAATTTATCGCTTGGAAGCAAGAAGATCAAGTCCAAGTGGCAGCAATCTTGTACAGTCTTCCTATGACAGGTGGTCTCCATATGGAAATCAATTCTGGCCCCCTTTACCAAGAGGAAGCTATGCTAGAACCCTTCTATGCAGCCTTAAAAGACTATGCGAAAGAAAATGGGGCTATTGAACTCGTTATCAAGCCCTATGATACCTATCAAACCTTTGACAGTGACGGCAATCCAACCAGTGAAGAGCAAACCCATTTTATGGATACCCTAAAAAAATTGGGCTATCAGCATGATGGTTTAACAACAGGTTATCCAGGTGGAGAAGGTGATTGGCATTATGTGAAAGATATGGAGGGTATCACCGAGAAAAATCTTCTCAAGAGCTTCAGTAAAAAAGGAAAGCCACTTGTCAAGAAAGCCAAATCTTTCGGTATTGAACTGAAACGATTAAACCGAGATGAACTGCAACTCTTTAAGGATATTACTTCCTCTACCAGTGACCGTCGCGACTATCAGGATAAGACCTTGGATTATTACCAAACTTTCTATGACAGTTTTGGCGACAATGCAGATTTCATGATCGCAACACTGAACTTCCACCATTACTACACGAATCTTGAAAAAGACCAAGGAAAACTAGCACAGAAGATTGAGAAATTACAGAAGGATCTTGAAGTCAACCCCAATTCAGAGAAAAAACAAAATCAACTTCGTGAATTCTCTAGCCAGTTTGATACCTTTGAGGTGAGAAAGAGGGACGCAAAAGAATATATTGAAAAATATGGAGATCAAGACGTCATTCTTGCAGGTAGCCTCTTCGTCTATATGCCACAAGAATCCACCTATTTATTCAGTGGCTCTTATACAGAATTTAATAAGTTCTATGCTCCTGCTGTTCTCCAGGAATATATGATGCTTGAAACCATCAAACGTGGTATCCCAAGATATAACTTCCTTGGTATTCAAGGAATCTTTGACGGGTCAGACGGTGTTCTTCGTTTCAAACAAAACTTCAACGGCTACATCGTCCGTAAGATGGGGACCTTCCGTTATTACCCAAGTCCTCTGAAATACAAACTGATTTCTCTCGTTAAGAAACTATTAGGACGTTCCTAACTTAAAAGACCAGCTTTGTAGCTGGTCTTTTCTACTATAAAAAAGACGAGAAACCTCTCGCCTTTTTATATGTCATTATTTAACGAAGTCAAGCAATGCCAAGAAGCTTTCTGGATCAAGTGATGCACCACCTACAAGAGCTCCGTCAACGTCTGGACAAGCCATGTATTCAGCAACGTTTTCAGGTTTCACTGAACCACCGTATTGAACACGTACTTTGTCAGCCACTTCTTGACCAAAGTCAGCAGCTACAACGTCACGAACAACTTTACACATTTTTTGTGCGTCGTCTTGTGAAGCTGATTTACCAGTACCGATCGCCCAGATTGGTTCGTATGCGATAACTGTTGAAGCCACTTGTTCTGCAGTCAATCCAGCAAGAGCAGCTGAAACTTGAGCCCCTACAAATTCTGCTGCTTTACCAGCTTCGTAAGTTTCAAGGCTTTCACCACAACAGATGATTGGAAGCATACCGTTCGCAAAGATTGCTTTTGCTTTTTTGTTGATATCTTCATCAGTTTCATGGAAGTAGTCACGACGTTCTGAGTGACCGATCACAACGTAGTCAGTACCGATTTCTTTCAAAACTTGTGGGCTAGTTTCACCAGTGAAGGCACCAGCATTTTCAAAGTAAGTGTTTTGGGCAGCAACTTTAAGGTTTGAACCTTTAGCAGCAGCAAGAACAGTTGTCAAGTCAACTGCAGGAGCTGCGATACCAGCTTCAACAAGGTCAGCTGAAGGAAGTTTTGATGCTACAGCTTCAACGAATGCTTTTGCTTCTTCTGGATTTTTGTTCATTTTCCAGTTACCAGCGATAAATGGTTTACGTGACATTTCACATACCTCTTTTTTCTAATTTTATACTATCTATTTTACCATAATTTTCGTCATAATGAAAGGTTGCACAAGCTCATTTTACTTTTTACCAAAATAAAAACCCCGTCTTCACGGGGTTTTCTGTCTGTCTATATAATTGTTAATCTGGGAACTAGATCGAATTAAGCTTCGATTTCAGTAACCATACCTGAACCAACAGTACGTCCACCTTCACGGATTGAGAATGTAGTACCTTGTTCAACGGCGATTGGGTGGATCAACTCAACGTCGATAGTCACGTTATCACCAGGCATTACCATTTCAGTACCTGCTGGAAGTTCGATTGAACCTGTAACGTCAGTAGTACGGAAGTAGAATTGTGGACGGTAGTTGTTGAAGAATGGAGTGTGACGTCCACCTTCTTCTTTAGTAAGGATGTAAACTTCACCTTTGAATTTAGTGTGTGGGTTGATTGAACCTGGTTTAGCGATAACTTGTCCACGTTCGATTTCATCACGTTGAACACCACGAAGAAGGACACCTACGTTATCTCCGGCAAGACCTTCATCAAGTTGTTTACGGAACATTTCAACACCAGTAACGACTGCTTTTTGAGTTTCTTCTTTGATACCAACGATTTCGATTTCGTCGTTGACTTTAACGATACCACGGTCGATACGTCCTGAAGCAACTGTACCACGTCCAGTGATTGAGAATACGTCTTCGACTGGAAGAAGCAATGGTTTGTCAGTATCACGTTCTGGTTCTGGGATGTACTCATCAACAGTATCCATCAATTCCATGATGATATCTTCATATTTAGAGTCACCTTCAAGGGCTTTAAGAGCTGAACCTTGGATAACTGGAAGATCGTCACCTGGGAAGTCGTATTCTGACAATAGGTCACGGATTTCCATTTCAACCAATTCAAGCAATTCTTCGTCGTCAACCAAGTCAACTTTGTTCATGAAGACGATAAGGTGTTTAACACCAACCTGACGTGAAAGAAGGATGTGCTCACGAGTTTGTGGCATTGGTCCGTCAGTTGAAGCTACTACAAGGATAGCTCCGTCCATTTGAGCGGCACCAGTGATCATGTTTTTAACGTAGTCCGCGTGTCCTGGAGCGTCGATGTGAGCGTAGTGACGTTTTTCAGTTTCGTACTCAACGTGCGCAGTGTTGATTGTGATACCGCGTTCGCGTTCTTCTGGAGCAGCATCGATAGACGCATAGTCTTTAGGTTGGTTAACTGATGAAGGCAAGCGACGTGCCAAAACAGTTGTGATAGCTGCAGTTAGGGTAGTTTTACCGTGGTCAACGTGTCCGATAGTACCAATGTTAACGTGTGGTTTACTACGATCGTATTTTTCTTTTGCCATTTGAGTAAAAGCCTCCAATAAAATATATTTTATAGATAGACAGTAGGCAATACAGTCTAACTTTCCTTACTATTCTATCGAATTTTAGATAAAATTGCAAGCCTTTTACCTATATTTTCTTAATTATTCCTCTTCTTTTCTTTTATTTTATCAGCTTGCTGAAAGATCCTGATCTAGCTTTGAAAATTCTCATTTAAAATCTGCTATTTAAGCCTTTCTGTACCTTTTGCTTCTTTGGGTTCAGGGAATAAAAAAATCGGAACAGTCGTTCCGATTTTTTTAACCTGAATTACGTAATCCTGTCGCCACACCGTTGATGGTGATATGGATTAGCTTGTCTTGATCGGCTGATAATTCTCCGGTCCGTTGACGTCGAATCAATTCTAACTGAATATAGTTCAAAACGTTAAAGTACGGCATCCGATAATCTAAACTTTCTTTCAGATAAGGGTTTTCAGCGAGCAACTCGTCTTGCTCTTCAATCATCAAGATGATGTCCTTGGTCAATTGCCATTCATGTAAGATGATCTGATAGATATTACGAACTTCTTCTTCTTCACACAATTGGGCGTACTCAAAGGCAATGTCCATGTTGGCTTTGGATAAGACCATGTCCACATTTGACAAGAGAGATTGGAAGAAAGGCCAGTTTTTATACATGTATCGAAGGGTTTCGATATTCTCAGGATCCTCATCGATAAATTCCTTAAAGCTAGAACCTACTCCGTACCAACCAGGGAACATCACCCGACTTTGTGACCATGAGAAGACCCATGGGATAGCACGCAAACCACCGATTTCTGTAATGGTCTTACGAGCAGCAGGACGTGAACCAATATTAAAGCTTGAAATTGCTTTGATCGGACTTGATTCAAAGAAGTAGTCATAGAAGTGCTCATTTCCAAAGACCAAATCACGATAGATATCGTAACTGCGATTCACGACTTTATCCATGACTTCCCCGAAACGATCAAACATAGAGAATGGACTCTTTTGTTCGGCAATCATTCGGTTAATGGTTGCAGAGACGAGCATCTCAAGGTTGTAGTAAGCAGCATCTTTATTTCCATATTTATTGCCGATTACTTCCCCTTGCTCAGTTAAGCGGATACGGTCATTAATGGATTTCAATGGTTGAGACGTGATGGCTTCATAAGTAGGACCTCCACCACGACCAACAGTACCACCACGACCATGGAAGAAGGTAATCTTCACTCCAAACTCATCTCCGATAGCGGTCAATTGTTGTTGGGCTTTAAAGAGGGTCCAGCAAGAAGACAAGTATCCACCATCTTTGTTGGAATCAGAATAACCTAACATAATCTCTTGGTAGTTGTTCTTAGAAGCAATCCAACGTTTGGCAATCGGAAGAGACAAGTAACTTCTCATGGTTTCTTCTGAGTGATCCAAATCTTCGATGGTTTCAAACAAAGGCACGATTTGCACACGAGCTTTTTCCGTATCGACTAAGCCCACTTCTTTCAACATCACAGCCAATTCCAACATATCTGACACACTGGTTGCATGAGAAATGATGTTTTGACGAATGACTTCTTCTCCTAAACGATCCTTCAATTCACGGGCCGTTTGGAAAATCGCTAATTCTTTTTCAAGCAGTTCAGATTTTTCAGCATGAGTTGCTGATAAAATACGTGGATCTTCTAAAAGTTCTTTCAAGAGAACTTGACACTTTTCATCCTCTGATAAATCAGAATAATGGTCATTAATTCCAGCTGATTTCAGCAATTCTGCCACACAGGCTTCATGCACACTCGAATCCTGGCGCATATCAATAGAGGCCAGATAGAATCCAAAAACATCGATGGCTTCTAGAAGTTCTGCAAATTCACCAGAAATCAAATACTCTGATTTGTTTTCTAACAAGGAATCTTTTATCTTTTCAAGGTCTTCTTTAAATTCTTGAGCTGATGCATAAGCTGGAGCTTCTTTCTCAGAAATTTTCTTTAGAGCCCCAGAGATACGATTGCCGATATAATCAGAAACTGGCCCTTGTTGATGAGCATTTGCTCCTAATAACCTCTCGACAGCATAACGATCTTCTCTAGTTTCCCCAACCATAGTCCATTCTTTTAAATTGACCAAGGTTTGGATCAATTTTGACTGGATATAGTGGAAAGCCCGACGGTAAGGTTCTTTTTCACGAAAGACGGATGTATCACTGGATAGGGCGGCCATTTCAGCTACTGCTTCACTTGTTTTAGAAAGACTCGTTGAAAGGGAGAAATGACGGTATAATTTTGAAATCTTTTCGATGTAATAGTTCAAAATGACTTCACTTTGAATAGTTGCTGAACGCTTCAAGGTCTCAGCTGTTACAAATGGATTCCCGTCCCGGTCTCCCCCGATCCACATACCCATTGTGATCGGACGTGGTTGTTCAAGCTCTAATCCATGCTCTTTTGCCAAGCGTTTGTATTCCAACATCAGGTTTGGAACAGCTTGCAAGAAGGAGCTATTGTAATATTCCATGACGTTGGTGATTTCATTAGTAACCTTCAATTTTTTGTCACGAATCATATCCGTTTGCATCATGATTTCGATATTACAACGGAGGTTGTTATACCACTTATTCTCATTCATTAAACCAGCTTTAACATCCCGGTGCTGACGAAGAAGAGCATGAATATGATTGGTTAGATCCAGCATGGTTTTTCGTTGCACTTGAGTTGGATGGGCTGTTAAAACAGGTACAATATTGAGATTTTCAAGAATTTCTTGTGCATCTTCATTTTTTGCAACTTCTTTAATGGTTGAAGAAAGTTTTCCGAGGTATTCACCATCCACGTTATTCAAATGATTGATTTCATAGGCCAAATCGACATCTTCTGAGATGTTAATCAAGAGTGGTAAAATGGCAAAATAACGTGAAATCACTGTCATTTCTTCATTTGTCAATTGTTCCACTATTTGATTCAACTCACGATAGTTCTGTGTTTTTGATAGATCCTTCAACTGCGTAATTTTATCAAAGGTTTCCGGACGAACCAAATTTTTCGTAATATCATCTAATAAATTGGTTAAGATTTCGGCTTCTTCTTTGATAATATCTTTATTTGTGAAGTTCTCTAATTTTTGTAAGACCATTTTTTCTCCTTTTTGAATAGCCATTCAACAATTCCCTTTTAATAATAAGGTTTGATTTTACCTTTTTCTTCAAAAACCATGCCTTCTTGTTCCATCTTAGCCCGTTTTTCACTAGCATCGATATTCAAAACGAAAGCAATCGCTACGGATAAGACCCATAAGCTATTTCCCCCTTGGGATAAGAAGGGGAAGGTCACTCCTGTAGACGGAATCAAACCAGAAATTCCTCCGATGTTAATGAAGGTTTGCACTAAGATCATCCCACCGATCCCAATGGCCATCATCGAATTAAAAGGATTCTTTGCTCGAATACCGACTAAAATGATCCGAAGAATTAAGAAAAATAGGAGAGCAAGGATCAAGCTAGCTCCAACAAAACCTAATTCTTCAATCACGATGGCAAACACAAAGTCTGTGTGCGCTTCTGGTAAGTAACCTTGTTTTTCAATGGAATTTCCTAGCCCCAAGCCAAACCAACCACCGTTACTCATGGCATAGTAAGAATTAGCTAATTGGTGACCTGCGCCAGACAAGTCATTAAAGGGGTTAAAGAAGGCACTAAAACGTTTGGCCACATAACCAAAGACAGGAATTTTAGCGACACGATCCACACCGATGATCCATATTGAACCAAGGACAATGGTGGATACCCCAACAACTAAACCAAGTAAAGAGGTAAACCAACGGTAACCCACTCCACTAGCCGTAATCATGATCAAGACCGTTAAGGCCAAGATCGTCGCATTTCCCAAGTCCGGCATAATCACAACGATTCCAATCAGAATCAAGGTCAGCCAACGCCAATCGTTTAAATTCCTTGGAATCCATTCATTATGGGTCAAGGCTTGATAATCATAATCACGGATTTCATCTTGTCGTTTCGAAAAGATCAAGGCCAGATACCAGACTAAGATCACCTTAAGGTATTCAGCTGGCTGGATACTAAACCCTCCAGGAATGGTCAACCAACCGTGAGCTCCATTGACCGTATCTGTGATAAACCTAGACAGAATCAACAAAATCACTTCAATAAAAATGACAAAAGCCAGCACCTTTTTATTTCGAAGGAAGTTTAGGCTAAATTTATAAATCAAGGCGATGGTTAGAAGACTTAGGATGAAAAAGAGCCCCTGTGTCCGTACCATCCGAATCGAACTCACTCCACTTTGAATTGCCAAGGCACTTGTTGTCGAATAGACAACAATCAAGCCAATGATGGATAAAATCAAATAGGGAATGAGGATGGAATAATTTAAAAGATGTCTTTTTTCAATTTTCATAATTCACCATATTCCTAATGTTCAACCTTCATTATATCATTTTTAAGAAGCAAAACCAAGAAAAGTCCAGAAAAGATTCGGCTTCTTCCCAATTTTCAAGAAATATTCTAATCATTCTTCTTATTTTCATATATTTTTATCCTTTTTCGATGAAAAGATTCCTTTTTTTTGAAAATAATGGCTGAAATCAGCATCTTTTAAGCATTAAGTTTTGCCTTTTCGTTTTTTTTACGGTAAAATGTTTCTGTATGAGAAAAAGGATAAAACCCGTTGTTCTCTTGGTCTTTTTTATCGGTATCATTTCTTTTCTCGTTCTTTCACGAACGATTGCCGATCTACAAGCCAGAGAGCGACAAGAAACAACCAAAACCATTCCGAACTCCAATACACCTCGAAAAACAACTACTGCAAGCTCTTCTTCTAAAAAAGAAGAAGACATCAATCCAGAACTGGTTGGCCGCCCGATCATTGATATTTCAGGCTGGCAATTGCCTAGTGAAATTGATTACGATGTCCTCTCCCAAAATGTGGGAGGTGTAATCGTTCGTGTCCATAGTGGGGCTCAAGCGAAAAAGGAAAATGCAGCAACCTACTTAAATGGTCTGGATAAATCTTTTAAAACCCATATCCAAGAATTCCAAAAACGAAATATCCCTGTCGCAGTCTATGCTTATGTCGCTGCTAAGGATAAAAAAGAAATGGAAAAAGAAGCAGAAGAATTTTACAAGGCTGCTTCTCCTTACAAACCGACCTACTATTGGTTAGACGTTGAGGAAAAAACCATGAAGGATATGAATGCAGGCGTTGAAGCTTTCCGAGCAAAACTACAAGCTTTGGGTGCAAAAAATATTGGACTCTATATCGGAACTTACTTCATGGAAGAACACAGTATCTCCACTGATAAATTTACGGCTCTTTGGATTCCTACTTATGGATTTGATGATGGCTACTATAATGCTGCACCAGATACCAACACGGAATACGACTTGCATCAATATACCTCTCAAGGGCAATTAAATGGATTCTCACACTACTTGGATCTCAACCAAATTGCTCCGACGCAAGACCAAGAAGCGATTTATCGGAAACTTTTCAAGGTACAAAAAGATAACTCTTCCTCATAGCCTTAAAACAGCAGATCAAGTGATCTTCACTTTTTCTGCTGTTTTCTATTTTTCAGGAGAAGGCAATATTGCCGCTATTATATGTTATAATGGTCTAATGAAATCTGATTTTGTAGAGAAAAAGAGAAAAGGAGAAAGCCATGGCAAAAAAAAATAAAGTAAAAAAAACCTTGGTCGAGCAGATCTTGACAAAAGCAAAAATTGAGCACGTAGGCCTACAAATCAACGCTTTAGAAGGGATCTTACCAGAAGGGATTGATCGCTCTACTATTTTCAAAACCCTAGCTCTCAAAGGAGATAAAACGGGGCCCGTGATTGGGATCATTCCTATTACGGAGCATCTTTCAGAGAAAAAATTGGCCAAATTATCGGGAAATAAGAAAGTGGCTATGATTCCTCAAAAGGATCTCGAAAAAACCACAGGTTATATTCATGGTGCCAATAATCCGGTGGGCATTCGTCAAAAGCATCCTTTCCCAATCTTTATCGATGAATCAGCCCTTCAGTTAGAGAGCATGATCGTATCTGCTGGGGAAATCGGCCATAGTATTCAAATCAAACCACAACTTCTAGCAGACTTCGTACAAGCGACTTTTGCAGATATTTTAGAATAATGACAGAGAAGGAGACAAGATTGTGAAACTATATTTTATTCGACACGGACGGACAGAATGGAATGAAGAAGGACGTTTTCAGGGATCAAATGGCGATTCTCCGCTGTTACCAGCCTCCATTCATCAGCTTGAAAAATTAGGAAAGCACCTAGCTAGTGTTCCTTTTGATGCAGCCTTTGCAAGTGATCTGCCACGAACAGTCCATACCGCACAGATCATCCTCGATCAATTGGAGACACCTCTAGAATTGCAAGCAACGCCTGCTCTTCGTGAGTGGAATTTAGGAAAACTGGAAGGGGCTAAAATTTCTACCATTTCAGCTATCTATCCCCAACAAATGGATGCCTTTCGCCATAACCTCGCCCGCTTTCAAAATGAAATCTTTGATGCAGAATCTGTCTATGAAACAACTAAACGTACCTGTGATTTTGTAAAAAGCCTGAAAGGAAAAGAGCTCGATACTGTTCTCATCGTTGGACATGGGGCTAATTTGACAGCTTCTATTCGAACCTTGCTTGGTTATGAAACAGGAGAACTCCGCAAAAATGGCGGACTAGATAATGCCAGCGTGACGATTCTAACAACAGATGATTTTGAGCACTATCACTTAGATACTTGGAACGACACCTCTTATATGGAAGACTAAAAAACACTGATCTTGCGATCAGTGTTTTCTTTTAGCTTATTTCATAGTTGGGAAGAGAAGGACGTCGCGAATCGTTGTCACATTGGTCAACAACATAACGAGACGGTCAATACCAATTCCAAGTCCACCTGTTGGTGGCATACCATATTCAAGGGCTTCAACATAGTCATAGTCGATGCCTGTAGCTTCGTCATCTCCCAATTCTTTGGCACGCGCTTGCGCTTCGAACCGTTGTAATTGATCGATCGGATCATTCAATTCCGTGAAGGCATTGGCATACTCTTTGGTCATGATGAAGAGTTCGAAACGGTCAGTGAAGCGTGGATCTTCTGGATTTTTCTTAGCCAATGGAGATACTGCTACTGGGTGACCGTAAACAAAAGTTGGTTGTGTCAAGGTTTCTTCAACGAATTCTTCGAAGAAGGCATTGATAATTTGTCCCACTTCTGTGTAGTGTTTTTCAACTGGTACATGTTTTTCGTTTGCAAGTGCTACAGCTTCTTCAAAGGTCATGTCTTGCCAGAAGTCAACACCTGTGATTTCTTTGATCGCATCAACCATGTGAACCCGTTTGAATGGTTCGTTGATTTTGATTTCTGTTCCTTGGTAGTCGATTGGACCATCACCATGGACAGCTTTCGCAGCATGTTGGATGATACCTTCTGTCAAGTCCATGATATCGTGGAAATCAGCGTAAGCTTGATACACTTCGATCGAAGTGAATTCAGGGTTGTGAGTAGCATCCATTCCCTCGTTACGGAAAATCCGTCCGATTTCGTAAACACGTTCCATCCCACCAACAATCAAACGTTTCAAGTGAAGCTCCGTCGCGATACGAAGCACCATATCAATGTTTTGTGCATTGTGATGAGTGATAAATGGTTTAGCAGCCGCACCCCCAGCTTCATTGTGAAGCACTGGTGTTTCCACTTCAAGGAATCCTTGACCATCTAAATAACGACGGATTTCAGAGATGATTTTTGAACGGGTTACAAAGCGTTCGAAGCTTTCACGGTTTGAAATCAAATCCAAATAACGTTTGCGATAGATGGTTTCAACATCTGAAAGTCCGTGGAATTTTTCAGGCAAGGGACGAAGGGCTTTTGACAAGTGAGTGATATGAGTTGCTTTAATCGAAAGTTCACCCATGTCTGTGCGCATGATTTCCCCTTCAACACCAAGGAAATCACCAAGGTCTGCTTTTTTGAAGATTTCGTAGTTTTCTTCTCCAACAGCGTCCTTACGAACGTAGATCTGAATTTGACCTTCACGGTCTTGAAGATGGGCAAAGCCAACCTTTCCTTTTCCACGTTTTGTTACGAGACGACCAGCAATAATAGCTGTTTCGTTCAAGTCGTGGAGTTGTTCTTTATCTAATTCTGAATATTTTTCTTTTAATTGACCTGAATTTGCAGTGCGTTCGAATCGCTTCCCAAATGGATCGATTCCTTGTTCACGAAGGGCCGCCATTTTCTCACGACGGACAATCTGCTGGTCATTCAATTCTTCCATGTGTTCAGTAGTCATTTGGAACCTCCTAAGTTATTCTCCCCTATTCTATCATATTTGGACCAGAAATTCACTAATATTTACCAATTAAACAAAAATAAGGCTAGGTAAAATGTAACCTCTCGAAGCTATACTCAAATAATATCCGAAAACTGTCGTTGACTGCTTAAACTGTTTAACCTGTACAGGGCGAGATAATTGAAAAGGTTTCGACAAACTATTCAACAACAGCAGCAAAAAGGAGCGTGGAGAATCTTAAACCATTCATCCTGACTCGCTCCTATTTTTATTCATAACGCAGTGCTTCGATCGGATTTAACTTAGAAGCCTTATTCGCTGGTAAAATTCCAAAGATGATGCCTACAAAAGCAGAGAAAATAATACTGCCGATAGCGACATTTAAGGAAATAATCGGTGGGCCTTCTAGGGAGGCTGCTGCGAGTGTAGTAATCAAGCTATTCACACCATAAGCAAGTCCAAGTCCAATCAGCCCACCAATGATGGTCAAGACCATCGACTCAATCAAAAATTGAACCAGAATCTTACCTCGAGTTGCTCCCAATGCTTTGCGAAGACCAATTTCTCTCGTCCGCTCTGTCACAGAAACCAACATGATATTCATGACTCCAATCCCGCCAACCAAAAGGGAAATCCCTGCAATGGCACCGATCACTGACGTCATAATTCCTACTACTTTTTTGGTTTCCTCTAGGATGCTATCCAAATTAAAGATTTGAAATTCTCCTTGGCGAACACCTGAAAGTTCTGTTAACTTTTGAGCAGCCTCAATCCCAACGGTTTTAATCTGCTTCACATCTGGCACATGGACGACAATATTTTGAATTTCATCCGTTCCGAATTCAGAGGCGAGTTGGGTATTGGCCATCAAGGCACTTCCACCTGAGGAAGCTCCGTAAAGAGCTGTTCCTGCATTTGGATCCTTGAAAATACCAACGACGCGATAATTGTTATCCCCAACAGAGACCACCTGATTCAGTGGATTCTCCGTTCCAAATAATTGTTGGGCCAATCCTTCATCAAGGAGCACCACCCGGGAGAAATTACTATAGTCTGAAGGGGTTAATTTTCGTCCAGATAAGAGCTCAACCTTTTTGACAGAAAAATAGGTTTCATTTACTCCTTGGATGTTTACCCCTTCTGCTTTTTTCTTTTGAAAAGCAATGGTTGCATTGGAGGTATTGCTAACATAGTAACCATCGATGCCTTGAATCTTGGTTAATTCCTTAACCCAAGATTCTTGCACAACTGGTGGTGCTTCTTGGACTTGACCATCAACATCTTCAGCGTTTTCCCCATCGATATCCGATGGAGCAGCCATCCCTCGGTCTTCAGCTGCAGGGCCACTTTCGCCTCCGCCTTCTCCTTCTCCAGTATCATCAGAAGGGCCAATATTGATCCCAGTCACATAGCCACTCTTGTTGGGAGAATAAGAGATTTGTACATACTCTTGGTCCTTGGTGAAGGTCTTGGTGACACCAGCTTTCATACCATCTCCCAGAGCCATGATGACAACCACAGAAGCGACCCCAATAATGATCCCCACCATGGTCAAGAAAGACCGTAATTTATGGCTCATAATTGAGCTGATCGCAAATTTCCAATTTTGCATTAGGTCCCCCTTTCCAGCTTGCTATCTGAGGAGATCACTCCATCACGAATGACGATGCGACGATGCGCAAAGGCTGCAATTTCTGGCTCGTGTGTAACCATGATAATGGTTTTTCCTTCTTGGTTTAGCTTGGTTAACAAGTCCATTATTTGCTCCCCTGTCTTGGTATCTAGGGCTCCAGTCGGCTCATCTGCTAAGACGATGGCTGGCTGATTGACGAGAGCTCGAGCTATCGCAACCCGCTGTTTTTGACCCCCTGAGAGCTCTGAAGGCAAATGGTGCATGCGAGAATGGAGCTCTACCTTTTCAAGGTACTGCTCAGCTAATTCCTTCCGTTTAGCAGGATGAACTCCTGCATAAATGAGAGGCAGTTCTACATTTTGAAAGGCATTGAGCTTGGAGAGAAGAAAGAATTGTTGAAAGACAAAACCGATCTGTTCATTTCGAACACGTGCTAATTTTTTCTCACTGAGATTTCCAACCTCCTGACCTTCTAGGAAATACTCTCCACTGGTCGGGCGGTCCAACAAGCCAATGACGTTCATCAAGGTCGATTTCCCTGAGCCAGATGGACCCATAATGGCCATAAATTCTCCCTCTTCGACTTCTAAATCGATGTCTTTTAAGACACGAAGTTCCTGATCCCCATTTTTATAGGTTTTATTGATTCCTTTTAGTTCAATCAATTTTGTCATATTTTCCGATCTCTTTTCCATCTTCCAGTTTCTCATTAGGATTCACAATAACTTGAGCATCTTTCTTCAAGCCTGACAAGATTTCCTGGTTTTCAGCATCGGCGTTACCAAGCGTTACTTTTACTTTCTTAGCCTTGCCATTTTCGACCGTCCATACATAACTCGTGTCCCCATCAGCCATGACACTTGTCACGGGAACAAGGGGATGTTGAGTAGAACTTTTGACTTCAATATTGACAGAAAAGCCTTGTTTGAGTTCTCCAATTTCACTGGTAATATCTACTGTGAATGGGTACTTGGCTCCTCCGCTTCCTTGTGTTCCACCTGCTGCATTGGCACCTGCTTGACCCGCGTCAGTCGGATAGTTGGCTACATAAGAAATCTTTCCTGTCCAGGTTTTATCCGGATAAACCTTGGAAGTGAGGACCACTTCCTGACCTTCAGAAATATTGGCCAAATTGTATTCAGACAATTCCCCTTTGACTTGTAAATTTCCGTTGCTCACAATGTGAACCAGAGTTTGGTTGGTCCCTGTAGTCGATTTTGAAACATCTTTATTGACTTCGACCACGGTACCATCTGTATTACTCCTAACTGTTGTCGCATCCAGAAGAGCCTTAGCCTTGTTCATATTATCGACCGCATCCGACTTAGCATCTCGTAAATCGCTAGCTTGAGAATCGACTGTTCGCTGGGTCTGCGAAGCTGATTTGGCATCTGCTTCTTCATCGCCTGTCGTATCAATGGTCACACCATTTGTCAGTAAGTCATTTAACTGACGATCTGCCTTATTGACAGCACGAACGGCTGCATCATAAGCGGTTTGGGCCTCTGTACTACTATACTGAACAATTGGCTGACCGGCCGTCACTTGATCTCCTACATTGACCAAAATCGACTGCAAATCCCCTTTGGTTCCATCAAAATAGACATACTGCTCCTGGTTGGCAGTGACTTTCCCAGTTAACAAGACTGAAGAAGCGATCGATCCATCCTTGACCGTTTGCACCATTGGAGTTTCTTTCGTGATTGCTTGATCAGGAGTACTTGGGTGCGAAAACACCATCACACTTCCTGTTCCAATCACCGCAATAGCTGCACCTGCAGCTGCAAATAGTTGCCATTTTTTCAATTTCTTCATCGTTTTTCTCCATCAAAGAAAGCGTTTTATTCTATACCATAGTATACCATATTTCCTTACTTTTCTATCTAAAATTGACACGGCAACATGAAATTTAAATGCTTGGTAACATGCTAAACCCTTGACTTTTGTAACAGTTGATATTACAATCAAACTGAAGTCCCATTTAGGAGGAAAACATGAAAGAATTTGATATTATTTCAATCGGTGGAGGTAGTGGAGGAATCGCTACCATGAACCGGGCTGGAGAGTACGGAGCGCGCGCTGCTGTCATTGAAGAAAAACAATTGGGTGGCACCTGTGTCAACAGAGGATGTGTGCCTAAAAAGATTATGTGGTATGGTGCACAAATTGCAGAAGCAATTCGCGATTATGGACCAGACTATGGATTTACTTCTGAACAGACAAAATTTGATTTTGCAACCTTAAGAAAAAATCGCGAAGCCTATATTGACCGTTCCCGTAATTCCTATGATGGCAGTTTCAAACGCAATGGGGTTGAACGAATTGAAGGACGTGCCCGTTTTGTGGATGCTCATACGGTTGAGGTAAATGGAGAAACCATTAAGGCCAAGCATATCGTAATTGCGACCGGTGCCCATCCCTTTATTCCTTCTGTTCCTGGAGCTGAATTTGGCGAAACTTCTGATGATGTCTTTGCTTGGGAAGAACTTCCTACATCTGTTGCCATTATTGGAGCTGGCTACATCGCAGTGGAACTAGCCGGTGTGCTCCATGCCCTTGGTGTTCAGACCGATCTCTTCGTTCGCGGTGATCGTCCATTAAGAAAGTTTGATTCCTACATTGTCGATGGCTTAATGGAAGAAATGGAAAAACAAAACCTTCCGCTTCACAAACACAAGGTTCCCATGAAGCTTGAAAAATTAGAAGACGGTCGTGTGAAGATTTATTTTGAGGATATGACCAGCCACGTGGCAGATCATGTTATCTGGGCAACAGGACGAAAACCAAATGTCCAGGATCTCAATCTAGAAGCTGCAGGCGTCACCTTAAATGAAAAAGGATTCATTGCAGTGGATGAATACCAGAATACAGTTATTCCAGGAATCTATGCTCTTGGGGATGTCACAGGAGAAAAAGAATTAACTCCTGTCGCTATAAAAGCTGGACGCACTCTTTCTGAACGACTATTCAATGGAAAAGTCAATGCCAAAATGGATTATACAAACATCCCGACTGTTGTCTTTTCTCACCCGGCTATCGGAACCGTTGGCCTAACGGAGGAAGAAGCCCAGCAAACTTATGGTAAAGAGAATATCAAAGTCTATACTTCTCAATTTGCTTCCATGTACACTGCTGTAACCCAACACCGCCAGCAAGCAAAATTCAAACTCATCACTGCTGGTCCCGAGGAAAGGGTCGTTGGCCTTCATGGTCTTGGCTACGGAGTCGATGAAATGATCCAAGGATTTGCAGTTGCTATCAAGATGGGAGCGACAAAAGCCGATTTCGATGCAACTGTCGCCATTCACCCAACCGGATCCGAAGAATTTGTAACTATGAGATAAAAAATAAGAGGCTGGGACAAAAGTCCTAGCCTCTCAATTGTTTTTGGATTGTCGAGCAAGACGCAGTGGTTGAGTGGGCTCTAATACGCTGATTTCATCAGCTTTTACAGCCCTACTCAACTGTGCGGAGGTGGGACGACGAAATCGAATTCTATCAAATTACCGATTTCTGTCCCACTCTCTTTTTCTTTGTTTATGGTAAGATGGCAATGGCACGGACAGGTGAACCAGTTGCCTTGTCCCAGTGAGGGAAAGCAATCGAAATCAAAGCACCTACAGCTGGAACTTGGTCCAATTGGTTCAAGACTTCAACTTGGTAGATATTTTGTTCCAAGAGGTAGTATTCATTGACCAAGCCATGCTCTGCTGCTGGAATACCTGCATCGGTATCAAAGGTTTCATGACCCACAGCCTTAACATGGCGTTCATGAATCAAGAATTCCAAGGCTTCACGGCTCCATCCTGGACTTTGTTGAACCCCATTTTCATCAAGATTGCGCATAGCATCTTGATCTGGCCAACGTTTTGACCAATCACTACGGAAGGCAACAAAAGCACCCTCAGCAATTTGTCCATGCTCTGCCTCAAAGTCTAAGATATCTTGTTTACTCAAGATAAAGTTTGGATTGGCAGCAACTTCTTTAGACTTGTCGATAACATAGAGTGGCAAGAGGAGATCTTTGAGGTCAATCTCATCCAACCAACGACCCCCTTCTACAAAGTGAATCGGTGCATCAATATGCGTTCCGTATTGACCAACCACTGTAAATTTTTGAACATGGAAACCATCTTTTAATGTGAAAAGATCTTCTTGTTGCAAAGCAGGAAGGGCTGGGAAGTGTGGACTTTCCGCATTGATTTGGTGACTCAAGTCCACCCATTTTTTAGCTTGCAATTCTTTATAAATACTTAGTAAATCTGACATGTTTCTTCCTCCTTATTCGCCCCAAACTTCAGCGACAATTTCCTTAATCAAACCGATTTTTTTCCATTGGTCTTCTTCTGTCAAAATGTTTCCTTCTTCTGTCGAAGCAAAGCCACACTGAGTAGACAGGTAAAGATTTTCCAACGGTACATACTGACTCGCTTCTTTAATACGAGCAATCACTTCGTCCTTATTCTCCAGTTGACCACTCTTAGATGTCAAGAGGCCTAACACCACTCCTTTACCAGGGGTTACTTCTGCAAGTGGTTCAAAACCACCAGCCCGATCGGTATCAAACTCTAGGAAGTAAGCATTAACGGCTTCTTCTCCAAGGAGTTCTTTGGCAATCGGCGCATAGCCACCTGATGACGCCCAAGTGGAATGGAAGTTCCCACGACAAACGTGCGTATTGACGGTCAAACCAGCTGGAACATTTTGGTAGACATCGTTGTTAAAGGTCAAGAAGAGATCAGCGAGTTCCCGGCGAACCTCATCTTTTGACTTGCCTTGAGCTGCTCCCCAAGCCGTCAAGAAATTATCATCTACCAAGACACCCCAAGTACAATCATCTACTTGAAGAGTCCGAAGACCTGCATCATACAAATCTTGAATCACTTGAAGATAGGCTTGCTTGATGTCTTCACGAACAGCCGCAAAATCAGGATAGATGGTATTCAATTGTTCTACATGTTCTGCATCACGGATCAATTCAAAATAGAATTGTGCAGGTGCTGGAATGGTATATTTAGCCTCTACACCATCTACATCTGCCACAAGATCCCGCAAGAACTTGTAATGCTCTACAAATGGATGATTGGCTCCTGTGATTTTTCCAACGACAAGCGCTGAGTCCGCCTTGGTTGTTTCATCATGGAATTGATAGCCTTGAGCAGCTTGGACATGATCAATGCCCCCAAAGCCCCAGAAGAAATCCAAATGCCAATAAGCTCGGCGGAATTCTCCATCAGTTACTGACTTCAGACCAGCGGCAATTTCTTTTTCAACGAGGTCACGAATCGCCTGATCTTCTACTTTTGTTAAGTCAGCCTGACTGATTTTTCCAGCTGCGAAATCTTCACGAGCCTGAACCAAAGTAGCTGGACGAAGAAATGAACCAACATGGTCTACGCGATAAGGTGCATGTGTATGTGTCAATATGATTCCCTCTTTCCTATAAGTTTTACATTAATTCATCAATGCAACCATTATAGCAGTCCAACACCTGATAAACAAGGGTTTGGGATAATCTAATATCTTTGATATCTATATAGCCTTAGACTATAACAAAAAAAGAAGTCCTTGAAGGACCCCTTTTCTTAATTTTTAAATGCATCGAGCATGACTTGGAACTCTTCGTTTGTGAGTGTAATGCCTTTCCCCATTTTTGTATGGTCGGGACTCCAGGTCCGGATATCATACTTAGCAGGAGCACCATTAAAACTCACACGGTTCAATTCTTTGGTCCAACCCTTGTCATTTTCTGACAAGACCAGCAAATGTTCTTCGATTTGGAATGAAAATTCTGCCATTTCACGACTCCTTTCTTGCCTTCTCATCTCTAATATTCGTAAATCATTTACAAAATCGTTTAAATTATCTATAATATATTGTATCAAGTTATGGAGAATTTAGCTATGAAAAAATTTCTCGAGATCGTTAAAGACCGAGCAAATGAATTTTTCAATGGAAAAGTCAGTACCCCTGCCCCATTAGAAGATGAGAGAATTATTGACATCATTCAACAAGCATTGCGAAAAAAACAAGGGGTACATGTTATTTTTTCAAATAAGAGTTTTACAGGCGACATTGTCAAGTATGACCAAGAACGCCGACAACTGATCGTGAAAAATTTTAAAAAGAGTATGTCCACGATTATTCGGATTTCTGAGATCCAGAAAATCAGTTTGGTCCCCAATAATATTCGCATCGCTCAACAAAAAGGAGAGGTTTAACCCTCTCTTTTATATTGAAAACAAACGTCATTTTTGGCGTTTGTTTTTATTACTTTTAATCTCATTTCTAAATTTATTAGAGTATCAAAAAAATTCTATCAAATTTTAACTTTAACTTTTGAACCTAGTAAAAAGTTAAAGTTCCAGTACATACTACTAGTATTGACGTTGCCTTGATTAAAAAGGTCACCAAATCTTTCATAATTACATTATCTATTTAAAGAAAAATATTAGTAATAAATTATGTAAATTCAATCTAATCTCTAATCACCATAAGTATGCTCCCATTTTTTCATTTCTTCAACGATACTTCTTAGAGCAATACCTTTTTTTGTCATTTTATATTCAACCTGTGGAGGCGATGTCGGTAAAACTTTTCTTGATAAAATACCTTCTTGCTCAAAATCATGTAATCGTTGAGCTAATATTCTAGGATTAATACCTTCTACACTACGCAAAAGACTACTATAATGTATATTACCATCAATAATTTCAGATAAGATCTCAAGAGTAAATTTACCTTTTAGTAAATTCAAGACCCTTCTTTCTGGACAAATTGATTTTTTCAAAGATTGCTTCTTGCAAGTCTCCATTCATTTCCTCCTTTTTTGATAGTTACTATACTTTTTTTCCCTTCTTGTTTCAGAAATTATTACATGATAAGCTAATTATATCATTTGAAAGGGGAAATTACTATGGATATTACAACTAAGTTTGACCGTATCAAAGATATTCTCGGTTGCGCTGATGGAAGATACTTTGGCACTGGATATACTCAAGTAAAATATTTTCAGAAAGTTAAATATATTGCTTTTGATTGATAAATGAAAATTGGTTTGATGAAATAACGGAGGAAGCTTGATGAAAAAAACAAATACAAAAGCGCCAGCTTATCTACTTTTTATTCTTTCACTAGGATACATTATGGCGGTCCTAGATACAACCGGAGTGGTTCTTGCTGTTCCCCATATTGAAACAGCTATGAGCGTCTCATTAGAGCAATCCATTTGGATTATTAACGCCTATACACTAGCTTTAGGCTCTTTACTCCTACTTTCAGGAAATCTAACAACAAAATATGGTGCTAAACGAATTTTATTATTTGGAATGACAATTTTTACACTTGCCTCATTTGGGTGCTCTTTTTCACCAAATATTGAAACATTAATCATACTTAGATTCGTTCAAGGTTTCGGTGCTTCTTTGTTTATGCCTAGTTCATTAGCACTTTTATTCATTTCATACCCTGATTCTACTAAAAGAGCACGTATGTTAGGAATTTGGACAGCAATTATTTCTGTTGCAACCGGTACTGGTTCTTTTATTGGTGGACTAATTATTAACTACTTCGGATGGAGGGGTATTTTCTTAATCAATATTCCATTGGGAATTTTGACAGTAATTTCAATATTACTTCTTGTGAAAAACAATATTGCCAATCCAAAGACTAGAATTGACATTTTCAGTAATATATTTCTTGTTGCAACTATCGGAAGTCTAGGTATTTACCTTGTTGAAGGGAATCAATATGGCTATAGTAACCTAAATCTTTTATTGTTTCTTCTCCTGTTTATATTATTTACTATTGGTTTAGTAGTCCACGATAAAAAAAGTAAAGCACCTATTGTTCCCCACCAACTATTAAAAAATGCTAAGTTTATTGTCTCTAATCTGTTAGGTTTAGTAGTTAACATTTCATTATATGGTATTGTTTTGGTGCTAGGACTTTATTTTCAAACTTATTTAAACTTCTCCTCAATGGTTTCTGGACTCCTCATTCTACCAGGAATGATTGTCTTAATTATTGGTAATTTATTTTACGCACGTGCTGTAAAACGATTTTCCGTGGGAAGCCTCGCTACTGTCTCAATTATTTTTGCCATTGTAGGAGCAGCAGGAATTTATGGAATTGGAGTCCTTTTTCATGAAATTCAACTATACATCCTAATCCCTTTATTTTCTTTAATGAGTCTAGGTATCGGAGTGTTAACTCCAGCGACTACTACCATTCTTATGGAAGCTGCTGGTCAAGAATTATCTGGAATTGCTGGTGCTACTCTAAACGCTAACAAACAGATTGGTGGACTTTTTGGTACAACAATTATGGGGATTCTAACTACTAATTTATCCCATAATTGGAATATGGTTATCGTTGTCGCATTTTTGGTTAACGTGATAATGTATATTGCTACTTGGTTAATTGCTAGTCGTTACCTTTATGGAAAAGAATAAAACCAAACAGAATGCATTCAATTTAAAAGTTGATTATACAGATTGAAGGAAAAGTCCATTTGGACAATTTTCTTCAATCTTTTTTCATAATTATATAAAGAAAAAAACTCTTACAAATGCTATTATATAGGCATTCAAAGAGTTTTTACTATATGGTAATCAAACTCTAAAAGAGAAGATTTTCTAGTCCTAATAGAGTTTGTCTATATTCTGAAGAGAGGTTTAACCCTCTCTTTTTTTTTGTTATACTCGAACAGTTTTACTTGCCCCATCTTTTGAGTAGAGATTGATTAAACCTTCCTGGCAAGAACGAATCATATCTCCTGGCTTGACTTCTTGTGGGACGGTGATCGTGAGAAGTTCCATCGGATTTGGCGCGCGATCAATCTTCACTCCATCCTTATCATGCAAGTCTTGGATCTGGCATTCAAAATGACGGAAGCCTGGTCCGTAGAATTCCACTTGGTCGCCTTCATTGATGACATTCCGTTGGCGAATCGTCGCTGTCATGGTAGATGGATCAAAGTCCACCACTTCTCCTACAAATTTGTATTGAGGAATCTTACGACGTGCCCCAAACAATTGTTCATTTTCAGTCGGTGTTTGGTAGTAGAATCCAGTTGCTAATTCACGTTGAGCGACTTTCCACAATTCATTGATCAAATCATCCTTGATGGCATAAAAGGCTTCTGGGCTTTCCATATAGGCATCACAAGCTGCCTTGTAACAGTTGGCAACTGTTGATACGTAATGGACAGATTTCATCCGACCTTCGATCTTCAAGCTATCAACCCCATTATCAATCATGTCTGGAATATTTTCGATCATACACATGTCCACGGCTGACATAGAGTATTCTTCTGGGACTTGCCCTTTGATACTCTTGCGTTCTTGGCCAAATGGCATATCGTAGAGATCGTATTTCCAACGACAAGATTGAGAACAGCCACCACGGTTGGCATCCCGGTCAGACATGTGGTTAGAAAGGGTACAACGTCCGGAATAGGAAATACACATGGCTCCATGAACGAAAGCTTCGATCTCAAGATCAGTACGCTTACGGATCTCTGCCAACTCTTCCATGGATACCTCACGGGCCAAGACGACACGGGTCAAGCCATATTCTTTCCAGAAATGGAAGGTCTCCACGTTGGTTGCAGAAGCTTGTGTAGACAAGTGGATATTGAGGCCAGGTGCATAGGTTGCACAGATTTCAATCAAGGCCGGGTCTGAGACGATCACGGCGTCAAGTCCCATATCTCGTAATTCACGGAACCACTCACCAGCCCCTTGTTCATTTCCCTCATGAGTTACCATGTTCGAAGCCACGTGCACATCCACTCCACGGGCATGAGCATACTCAATTCCTTCACGAAGCTCATCCATGGTGAAGTTTCCGGCACGGCTACGCAAACCATAGGCTTGTCCACCAACGAACACAGCGTCTGCCCCATAATTAACGGCAACTTTTAATTTTTCTAATGTTCCAGCAGGTACCAAAACCTCTGGACGTTTTTTTGTATTTGTCATGTTTTCTCCAATTTACAAGATTGTCGATATGATGAATAGCCTCTTCGTTCCCTGAAAAAGGAAAACTCACAAACGAAGAAGCCCTAGTATTATTTGTTATTTTACACGATCAGGTTCATAATCATAGAAACCAGTATCCAAACCACGATTAGCTGGATGTAATTTGCGGATTTCTTCATCAAACAGATAGACTTGATCCTGTGTAAATGTTCCATTTTGAATCAAATCACGGGCCTTGACAAAGTACTCTGTAATCTTGACAAAGTTTTCACCCGGACAGTAGACACCATCGAGTTTCCAATGATCAAAGCCATGTTCTACCAACTCAGACAATTTGGTCATCATATTCAAGTCATTATTTGAGAAGATATGGGTTCCATGTTTGTCTTCATAGACTGAATAATGGGAATTGGGATCTCCTGGTTCAGCTAAGAACAGATCGCGATCTTTGGTCACAGATTCTTCTGTCTTGATAAAGTTGTAATAATTCTGAAGAAGAGGTCGTTTCGAATGGTGGATAATGCTAGCACCATAGACCAAGACTTCTGCTGGAATCTGAAGATTCTCAGCCATTACGAATAATTCGGCAGATGGAATCTCACGAGCCAAAACAGCCTCAGAAGCTCCTGCTTGTTTTCCCCAGAAATTGATCTGGCGACTAGAAGTAACCATGGTTGATGCATCGTAGATGGTTTTGAATGGATAGCCATCTCGTTTCAAGACATAAAAAACGCCCGCATCTCCGACAGTAATATAATCAGCCTGAATTTCCTTTAGAAAATCTAGGAAAGGCTTGATTGAATCCATCATCGATTGGTGCATGAGTGCATTTACAGCTACTGTCAATTCTTTGCCAGCAGCATGGACAAGTTGGGCAATTCGATTTATTTCGTCATAGCTTAAAGTTTGAGGCAATCGTAATCCGTAATCTTTTTCACCGACATAGATTCGGTCAACCCCTGCATCAATCAGGGCTTGCGCTTGCTCAACACTCTCTGCTGTTGCTGTAATAATAATATTTTTCATAGAACCATTATAACAAAAATTCCGATATTCTAGAAAAATTTATTCATTTTGTAAAATTTGTAACATTTTTGTAACATTTATATACCTGAATTCATGATAGAATAATAGAGTACTGTTAGGAGAGAGAAAATGCCCGTAAGAAATTTAAGACACTATGATGAAGAATTCGATTATATCGAATTAACCAAACAAACCCAACAAACCCAAGAAACCCCTATTCAGGACTATGCTCCTGAAGTTGAACCCGCGCCTCAATTAAGTGAATTGCTATATTTTTTGAATATCGCTGTTTTCTGTGTGTTGACGGTTGTATTTAGTTTTATCTTTTTAGCAACAAAAATGAATACCTTCTTTGCGTTTGCTTTAGCGATTGGTTCTAGCTTTGCTAGTATTCAAGGATTCCGAATTTACTACAATAAACGAAAAAAATAAAAATCAGGTTTTCCTGATTTTTTTATTTACTCGAATTTTTTTAATTGGAATAACAATTGGAAGACAAAACTTAACTGCCAATTGCCATCTTACCTTCCAAAAAAAATGAGGCTCAGTGAGCCTCATTTTTTTATGCTTCTTTTATATCTTCTTCAGCTGCTTCTTCAGAATCTTTTTCATCCAATTCTAAAACGATGTCTTCTGATTCTGTTTGTTTGCGAATGGATTGAACCAAGTCATTGCCACTTAGATTTTCTTTTTGAAGTTTATCCTTAAATGAGTGATAGACTTCTTGAGATTTTTCAACCACATCTTGCGTTTTTTCTTTGACAGATTCCAAAACAGTTCCTGTCGTAATTTCTCCAGAACCAACTTTTTCTTTGGTTTGTTGGATCACTTCTGCTGCTTGTTTTGAAACATCCTTAGCGGTTTGTTTCACAGATTCATGTACTTCTTGAGGATCTTCTTGATAATCTTTTACGAAGCGCACCACTTTTTTAGTGACTTTCTTTCCTTGCTCAGTTGATAAATAGTAGGCTGCTGAAGCACCTGAAATCACACCAATTAATAAACTAGATAAACGTCCCATATTCTTCCTCGATTCTATTTAAATAATTTTGAAGCCATCTGAATCGCTTTTAATCCGATAGAGGCTTTCACTGTTTTTCCACCAGCTGATACAGCTTTGACACTCAATTGACGGGCTTGATCATTCAAATCTGAAACAGACTCTGAAAGATCCGCCACGGCTGTAAAGAGTGGGTCAATCGTTGCAACTTTTTGATTCAAATCATCCGTTAAAACATTGACTTTTGCCAATAGATCATTGGTCTGATGCAAGGTGACATTGACATCTGATGTCAAAACTTGGATGGTTTTTTGCGTCTCATCTACAACTTTTCCAATCTTTGAGAGGAAAAAAATCATATAAATGACAAGCGCTACTAAGGCAAGGCCTAAGAGGCCGTAGGCAATTTCAATAAACATATATTACTCCTTTGCTTCTACATAATAAGGGGCTTTTTTGCGACGTTGGTAAAGGATAATGGCAAGTCCAACTAGAATCAGGATCATCGACAACCACTGGGAAACACGTAAGCCTGCAAACATCAAGCTATCCGTCCGCATTCCTTCGATGATCATCCGACCAAAACCATACCAGATAAGGTAAAAGGCTGTGACCTCACCTTGCCGCAAAAATTGGGGCTTCCTACGAAGAATCAAGATCAAGAGAAATCCTAGCAGATTCCAAATGGATTCATATAAGAAGGTTGGCTGACGGTAACTACCATCTATATACATTTGATCTCGAATAAAAGAGGGCAGGTAGTTGAGACTTTTAACAGCAGCTCCATAAGCTTCCTGGTTAAAGAAGTTTCCCCAGCGACCAATACTCTGTGCAATCATGACGCTTGGGGCCGCAATATCTAAGAAATCAATTGGCTCAATCAAGCGTCTACGAGAGAATAGATAGAGGACAAGGGCACCTGTCAAGAGGCCACCATAAATCGCGATTCCTCCGTTCCAGATCGCAAAAATCTCACCAAGGTGCTGGCTATAGTAACCCCATTCGAAAATAACGTAATAGAGTCTGGCCCCCAAAATCGCAAGCGGAAAGGCGATCAAAATGAAATCAATGATAGCATCTGGATCAATTTTTTTACGGGGCGCTTCTTTCATGGAAAGATAAACAGCTAGAATCAAGCCAGAGACAATACAAATTGCATACCAACGAATACTGATCGGACCTAATTGAAGGGCTACTGGATTCATTCCTTCACCTCATTTTGACTAATCAACTGGGACAAACGTTCTTCAAAAGTTTTGGTAGCATCATAGCCCATTTCTTTGGCCCGAACATTCATAGCTGCTGCTTCAATCACGACCGAAATGTTCCGACCAGTCTTCACAGGAATGCGAATCCGAGGAATGGTCACACCACCGATTTCTAACTCTTCTGCATTATTACCCAAACGATCATAAACCTGATCCTTAGCATAATTTTCCAAGTAAACAGCGATTTGGACTTGTGAAGAATCCTTGACGGCACTGGCACCGTAGAGACTCATGACATCGATAATCCCGACACCACGGATCTCTAGTAAGTGGCGTAGGATTTCAGCTGGCTCTCCCCAAAGGGTCATCTCGTCTCTCGCATAGATATCGACTCGGTCATCTGCTACGAGGCGGTGACCCCGTTTGACAAGTTCCAGACCTGTCTCGCTTTTTCCGATTCCGCTATCTCCTTGGATCAAGACACCCATCCCATAAATATCCATCAAGACACCGTGTACACTCGTACGTTCTGCTAGCCGACTATCTAAATAGCTAGAAAGCTCTCCAGATAAACGACTCGTTGCAACATTGCTCTTCAAAATGGCTAGTTGCTTTTCTTCCGCAGCTCGCAACATTTCTTCTGGAATTTCTAAATTCCGCGCGACAATGATGACAGGTGTCTCTGGCTGGAACATCTTGCGCAGGACCTGATGACGGTTGTGAGAGCTCATCTTCACCAGGTAGGACCATTCTTTCATTCCTACAAGCTGAATCCGCTCAGGTGTGTAATAATCAAAATAGCCCGTCATTTCAAGACCTGGACGTGAGATGTCCGCAGTCGTAATTTCCTTGCTTAAGAGGTTATCATCCCCATAAACAACTGACAGACGAAGCTTTTCCTGTATATCGCGAACAGTAACTGCCATATCATTCTCCCTTTTAAAATTCTCTCTCTATTATAGCAGATTTTCTCTTCAGACGAGAGACTGAAGTGTCATTTGAAAGATCCATTTTCAACTCCTTTTTAATGCGACTAAAAAGAGGCCAAGACAAATGTCTCTAACCTCTAGAAAATGATGGTAACATCTGAAGAATGCTCCAGCCTTCAGCCTTGCAAGAAATCTTTAATCATAGATTTGATTCCGATAGAGACCGCATAGACCACCGCATTTGAAGGAAATGCGATCAAGCCGTGCATAAAGGCGAAAGGACCTCCCCCCAACAAGGAGAAAACCAGATACAAAACCGGCAGAAATAAAATCGAAAACCGATAAATTTGTGGCTTTCTAGCCATTTCTGTTGGCAGAAACAAGAGGTAGAAGAGACTATTCCAAATGCCCAGTGGAAAAAGGAGCATTCCCATCAAAACTGTTCCAACTCCTTCCCCAAAAAAACGATTTAAAATGAAAAACTGTCCTATAAAACTGAAGAAGAGATATAGAATAAAAGCAAGGGAATAGAACTTCTGCTTCACTCGGATCTCCTTTTAGAAAAATGGACTATCATTCTGATCATGGATGGGTTCAGCCTCTTTTCTTCGACGAGGTCGAGGGCCATAGTCAAACATTTCCTGCTCCTCCTCGTCCTTATAAGGTAAGGTCGTATCTAACAGTAAATAGATAATCACACCGATAAAGGCATGAGAAACCGTAAAAAGAATAAACAAGAAGCGTAGGAGAGTTACACTAAGACCAAATTTATCGGCTAAGCCAGCTAGCACACCTGAAACCAGGCGATGTCGTTTTAATTTGTAAAATGATGCTGTCATTTGATTTTCCTCTTTCTAGTTAGACCTATTTTAGCAGAGTCGAACTGGAAAGAGATCCGCCTAAAGACCGATTCTTACTCTTGTCTCATTTCAAGGAATTGCAGGTGGCTGCGACAGCGACCGCAAGCATATTTCTTCAGATCGATTTTTCGCTTTCGCCTATACTCTTGTCTACAATGAGAACATCGGTAGAGATAAACTCGCTTTTTTCTCGATTTTTCTGGTAGCGGTGGTGTGAATCGAAGTCCATCCACTTGCTGAAGGAGCTGTTTAAAGGCTAGATCTTTGTGGCGATAGCCTTTTCCTTGGTCGTAAAGATGGTAATGGCAGAGCTCATGGCGGACGATTTTCCGAAAGGTCTCTAATCCTAAAGTCTGATAAATCTTGGGGTTGAAATCAAGATGCCGATCCTTAGGAAAGAAACGGCCTCCGGTGGTTTGGAGACGCGGATTCCACACTGCTTGATGGCGGAATTCCCTACCAAAATCTTCTAGGGATACTTGGCGTACATACTCAGTCAGATTCATTCGGAGCTACCAAACTGAGATTGACTTTTTCGCGTTCCACATCAATCTTCTTCACCCAGACGGTAACCAAATCACCTACTGAGACGACCTGGCTTGGATGCTTGATAAACTGCTTGCTCATATGGGAGATATGAATCAAGCCATCTTCGTGAATGCCAATATCGACAAAGGCTCCAAAGTCAACCACATTGCGCACAACCCCTTCTAATTTTTGGCCAATATGCAAGTCTTTAATATCCAAGACATCCTGACGGAGCACAGGTGCATCAAAGGAATCCCGCAAATCGCGACCTGGTTTTAGGAGATCGGCAATGATATCTTTCAGAGTTTCTGGTCCCAGATCCAGCTGAGTAGACATCTCCTCGATGTTCACAGCTTTTAATTTTTCCTGAGCTGATGCATCGAGGTCGGTAATTTCAAGAAGTTGAAAAAGTTTTTCAACTTCCTTGTAACTTTCAGGGTGAACGCCGGTATTATCCAAGATGTTTTTACTTTCAGGAATGCGTAAGAATCCAGCCGCCTGCTCGAAAGCCTTGGCACCGAGACGAGGGACTTTTTTTATTTGCGCTCGTGAAAGAATCATTCCTTCTTCTTCCCGGTATTTCACAATATTTTCAGAGATGGTCTTATTGAGTCCTGCTACATGCGCTAAGAGAGAGGGACTAGCCGTATTGATATTGACCCCAACTTGGTTGACTACGGTATCTACCACGAAATCCAAGCTTTCTGTCAGTTTTTTCTGATTGACATCGTGTTGGTATTGACCGACACCGATGGATTTGGCATCGATTTTCACCAATTCTGCTAGCGGATCTTGCAAGCGGCGGGCAATCGAGATGGCCGAGCGTTTTTCAACGGTTAGCTCTGGGAACTCATGACGGGCCAACTCACTAGCTGAGTAGACAGAGGCTCCGCTTTCATTGACAATAACATAGCGAACTCCTGGATGGTCATGGAGGACCTCTGCGACAAAGGCCTCACTTTCACGGCTGGCGGTTCCATTTCCAATCGCAATAATTTCTACTCCGAACTCCTTGATCAAGGAGGACAGATCCTTTTTAGCCTGCTCGATCTGAGCTGGTTTTGCAGGAGCAACTGGATAGATAACCTGGGTAGCGAGCATCTTTCCTGTCTCATCGACAACGGCTAGTTTAGCACCAGTCCGAAAGGCTGGGTCAAATCCAAGGACCACGCGCCCTTTTAACGGAGGAATGAGCAATAGATTCCGTAGATTCTCAGAGAACAATTGAATGGCCCCGTCTTCTGCCACCTCCGTCAACTCTGTCCGAATCCGACGTTCAATCGCAGGAACGATTTTTTTCTTAACCGCTTGTTGAATAACCTCATCCACATAGGCATTTTTAGTTTTAAAACGAGCCTCAAAAATACGAATGATCCGATCCAGTTGGTGCTCGAATCCGACTTTGAGAACGCCCAATTTTTCCCCACGATTGAGAGCTAGAGTCCGGTAGCCTTGCATATTCTTGATCTTCTCAGAAAAATCATAATAGATTTCAAAGGTTCTCTTAGGATCTAAGCTTTCATCCTTCAAGGTTGACGTCATGAGGGAATGCCCATGAATTTCTTGATAGGTGAGGGCCCGTAATTGGGTATCCTCTGAAATAGCTTCTACCAGAATATCCACTGCACCAGCTAAAGCCGCTGTTTCAGTTGGGAAGGCCTCACAGGTAAATTTCTGAGCCTCTGCTTCCAAGTCTGGACTATTTTGCAAAATGAGACGTGCCAAAGGAAAAAGTCCTGCTTCTCGGGCAATCGTCGCCTTGGTCCGCCGTTTTTCCTTATATGGGAGATAAAGCTCTTCGACATCCGCTAATTTTTCAGCGGCCTCAATAGCCTGCTTGAGCGCCTCTGTCAATTTGCCTTGTTCCTCAATCTTAGCAAGGACAGTTTCCTTTCGTTCAGCTAGAGCCGTTAACGATTTGTCCCGGTCAATAATGGCCTTGATCGCTACTTCATCTAAATTTCCCGTCATATCTTTTCGATAGCGGGCAATGAAGGGAATGGTTGAGCCTTCTGCGGTCAGACTCAATACGGTATCGATTTGTTTTAAGCTAACACCCAATTCTTGGGCTATTTTTTCATATTTATCCATAGCTTCTATTATAGCATATTTTACCGTAGCCAAGGCTTCTAGCCACCTATTTGATAGGGTTTGATAGAAGCTTCCTCCTTGTCTTTTATGCTCCATTTCCCCCTTGCTCTTTCCTTTTTGTTATAATGAAAGAAAATAAAAAGGAGGCCCAACAATGGCTATTAAATTCTCAAAAACAGATGATCTTGATAAAATGTTTGAAAACTTTGCAAGTTTTCCAGATGTAGAAAAAACAGTCGAATTCCCCGAAGAAAAAAAGAAGGCAGAAACTGCTACCACTAAAGAAGCAAAGAAGGCTAAGTAATGACATTCTTTCAACACCTTCCCTCTAGCGTCTTGCAGGCTGGGGCTATTTTTCTCTCGATTATTATCGAGGCCCTACCGTTTGTCCTAATCGGAAGTATCATTTCAGGGATTATTGAGGTCTATATCACCCCCGAGAGGGTCTACCGCTTTCTTCCCAAGAATAAATTTGGGCGGATCTTCTTTGGGACCTTTATCGGCTTTATCTTTCCTTCCTGTGAATGTGGGATTGTTCCCATTATCAATCGCTTTCTAGAAAAGAAAGTTCCAAGTTATACTGCTGTTCCCTTTTTGGTGACAGCACCGGTCATCAATCCTATCGTTCTCTTTGCGACCTACTCAGCCTTTGGGAATTCTGTCAAGATGGCCCTCTACCGCGCCCTTGGTTCCTTATTGGTCGCAACGGTGCTAGGGATCTTTCTTGGTTTTATTCAGACAGATTCGATCCAAAAAGAACATCGTAAGGCTGTACATGAACATGATTTTAGGGACTTGAGCAAAGGTCAAAAGCTCTTCCAAGTCTTGGTACAAGCCATTGATGAATTCTTTGATACGGGACGTTACCTGGTATTTGGTTGCCTCTTTGCCAGCCTCGTCCAAGTCTATGTCCCAACACGGATCCTCACTTCGATCAGCGCGACACCAGTTATTGCTATTCTCCTTCTCATGCTCTTGTCCTTTCTCCTCTCACTTTGTAGCGAGGCGGACGCCTTTGTTGGATCCTCTCTTCTGACGAGTTTTGGAGTAGCGCCGGTTCTTGCCTTTTTGGTGATTGGGCCTATGCTTGATGTCAAAAATCTCCTCATGATGAAAAATTATCTCAAGACCCGTTTTATCTGGCAATTTATCGGAATTGTGAGTGGAGTTGTGCTCCTTTATGCTTGGTTTGTGGGGGTAGTGCTATGATTCGTTTCTTGATATTAGCTGGCTATTTTGAGCTCACCATGTACCTGCAATTATCTGGTAAGCTCAATCAATACATCAACTTACACTATTCTTACTTGGCTTATATTTCCATGTTCTTGTCCTTTGTTTTAGCTCTTGTGCAGCTGATCATCTGGGTCAAGCAGATGAAGATCCACAGTCATCTCTCTGGCTTCTGGGCAAAAGTGGCGAGTATTTTCTTGCTCTGTATTCCTTTGTTTGTCGGGCTATTTTTTCCTACAGTGACACTGGATTCCCAAACAGTCTCTGCCAAAGGCTACCACTTCCCGGTTGCGGCTGGATCTTCCAAGGAAATCCAGCAGGACGAAGGGACAACAACCCAGTATCTCAAACCAGATACTAGTAGCTATTTTACCAAATCTGCCTATGAGTCAGAAATGAAGCAGGCGGCAAAGAAATATGTTGATAAAAAAGTGATTCAGGTGACCACTGAGAATTACATGGAAGTCATGGAAGTGATTTATGATTATCCTGACCAATTTGCAGGAAAGACCATTGAGTTGACCGGTTTTGTTTACAATGACCCTAATAACAAAGAAAGTCAATTTCTCTTTCGCTTTGGGATCATCCACTGTATCGCAGACTCGGGTGTTTACGGTCTTTTAACAACCGGTGCCCCTCAACATTTTGAAAACAATACCTGGATCCATGCAAAAGGAACCTTATCCATTGAATACCACAAACAGCTCAAGCAAAGCTTGCCTGTCCTCCACGTGACGGATTGTCAAACCATTACACAACCAGATAATCCTTATGTCTACCGCGTATTTTAATGAATAGACTAAGTTCCTTCGATAGGCCTTAACCCCATGAAAGCTAGAACGCTCCTTCGTTCTAGCTTTTTCTATGCTTTCCTCTCAAATCCTCTAATCCAAGCGGAAAATATTCGGAACAACGATTCCATCAAAGAAATCTTGTGGATTTTATGGTAAAATATGGTTAATAAAATAGGAAATAGGTACTTAAATGTCTTCAAAAGTTATTGTAACCATTTTCGGGGCCAGTGGAGATTTAGCCAAGCGCAAACTCTATCCATCCCTTTTTAGACTCTATAAATCAGGAAATCTATCTGAAAACTTTGCGGTTATCGGAACAGCCCGCAGACCATGGAGCAAGGAATACTTTGAATCAGTCGTGGTAGAATCCATCACAGACCTGGCAGATAGCCCTCAACAAGCCCAAGAATTCGCCAGTCATTTCTACTACCAAAGTCATGATGTTAATGATACCGAACATTACATCGCCCTGCGCGAATTGCAAAATAGCTTGGATGAAAAATACCAAACGGAACACAACAAGGTCTTCTTCTTGTCCATGGCTCCTCAATTTTTTGGAACCATTGCTAAACACCTCAAATCAGAAGGCATTGTGGATGGACAAGGTTTTGAGCGCTTGATCGTTGAAAAACCTTTCGGTACAGACCTAGAAACGGCTAGTCAGCTCAACAAGGAATTGGAAGAAACCTTTGATGAAGAACAAATCTTCCGTATCGACCATTACCTTGGAAAAGAAATGATCCAAAATATCTTTGCCATTCGTTTTGGAAATCTTATTTTTGATAATCTTTGGAATCGAGATTTTATTGACAATATCCAAATTACCTTCGCTGAACGCTTAGGAGTTGAAGAACGCGGTGGCTACTATGATCACTCGGGGGCCCTTCGAGATATGGTGCAAAACCATACCCTTCAGCTTTTGTCTTTGCTTGCCATGGATAAACCAGCTACCTTTACCAAGGATGCGATTCGGGCTGAAAAAGTAAAAGTATTTGAGCAATTGCACAATCCAACAGATGACGAATTGAAGAAATTCTTTATCCGTGGTCAATACCATTCAGGTACGATCAAAGGGAAAAAAGATATCTCTTATCACAGTGAGCCCAATGTCGACCCTGAATCTACTACGGAGACCTATGCTTCTGGTACGTTCTTTGTTGATAGCGATCGCTTCCGCGGTGTGCCTTTCTTCTTCCGTACCGGAAAACGCTTGACGCAAAAAGGAACCATGGTCAATGTGGTCTTCAAGCAAACCGACTCCATCTTTGGACATAGCTTGCAACCAAATGTCTTGACAATTTATATCCAACCAAATGAAGGTTTCTCATTGAGCATCAACGGAAAAGAGGTCGGAGAAAAATTCAGCATCGCACCAATTTCCTTTGATTATGAAACAGATGCGACTGCAACTGGGGCTTCACCAGAGCCTTATGAAAAATTAATTTTCGACGTTTTGAACAATGACTCAACCAATTACAGCCACTGGCACGAAGTCCGTGCTTCATGGCAATTGATTGACCGGATTGAAAAACTATGGGCCGAAAATGGAGCACCGCTCTATGAATACAAGTCTGGATCCATGGGACCAACTGCATCCGATGATCTCCTTGCAGAATACGGAGCCGAATGGGTTTGGAAACCTGAACCTAAGAATTAAGGAAAGCCACCTTCGGGTGGTTTTTTTGATAGCGCAAGGAAACAAAAAGACAAATTGTCTTTTAAACAATTTGTCTTTTTCTATTTGACTCTTAAATCAAGCCTTCCAAGAGGCCTCTCATGAAGTTTTCTGAGTGGAATGGTCCGATGTCATCAATCTTTTCTCCGAATCCAATCAACTTCACTGGGATGTCCAACTCTTCACGGATCGCAAGGACGACCCCACCTCGAGCCGTTCCATCGATCTTGGTCAATACAATTCCTGTCACAGGTGTAATTTTTGAAAATTCTTTAGCTTGCACCAAGGCATTTTGACCGGTTGATGCATCGAGGGCTAGCAAGGTTTCATGCGGAGCATCAGGTACCACACGCTTGATAATGCGACCGATTTTTTCCAGCTCGGCCATGAGGTTGTCCTTGTTTTGCAGACGACCAGCTGTATCAATCATCAGAACATCAATGTTTTCAGCGATCGCGCGTTCCATTCCATCAAAGACGACACTAGCAGGATCTGATTTTTCAGGACCTGTCACAACTGGAACATCTACGCGGCGTCCCCATTCTGCCAGTTGAGCTACTGCTCCTGCACGGAAAGTATCTGCTGCAACCAACATGACTTTCTTGCCTTCTTGTTTGTAGCGGTGGGCTAACTTCCCGATAGAGGTTGTTTTACCAACTCCATTGACCCCAACAAAGAGCATGACCGTAAGACCGTCTTGAAAACGAATGGCTTCATTAAATTGGCCATCCTTTTCATACAAGTCTACCAATTTTTCGATAATCACGCGCTTGAGAGCATCTGGTTTTTTGGCATTTTCCAAACGTGCTTCATAGCGCAACTCTTCGGTTAAATTAGAGGCAACTTGAACCCCAACGTCACTCATGATCAAGAGTTCTTCCAATTCTTCAAAGAATTCTTCATCGACTGAACGGAAGTTTGCAAAGAAGGCATTGAGGCGTGCTCCAAATCCAGTCCGTGTCTTTTTCAAGCTACGATCATATTTTTCCTGGATGGTTTCTTGCTGAGGTGCGACCTCATCTTGAATTGGCTCCTCTGCCTCTTCAACAGTTCTTTCCTCAATAGCTGATGCAGCTTCTCCTTCAGGAAAGCTAGACTCGGCTTCCGCTACTTCTGAAGTTTCCTCCACTTCAGCGATCGCTTCTGACACTTCAGGTTCTGGAACCTTCTCTTCTGTCGTGCTCACTTCTACTGGCTCAGCGTCAGATGATGGAGAGGCAATTGGTGACTCTTCTTCCATTTCTGAACCGTTAGCCCCATCTGCTTCCTCACCATCTTCAGTTTCTTCCGCTTCAATTTTCACTTCTTCAAGAGGCTCCGTCTCCGTTTCATCAGCTACAGGTGAAACTTCTTCAGGAGTTGTTTCTGTTTGAGCGGATTCAAAGACAACCGGAGACTCCTCTCCCGCTGTTTGGTCTTTATGAGTCTCTGAAGTCACATTTTCTTCAAGAAGAGGTTCCTCTGGTGACTCTTCTTGAGTGACGGTTGAAACAGGTTGATGAGTGGCTGCAATCCGCGCTTTAAGCTCTTGGTAGTAAGCCTCCATATCAGCGATTTTTTGCTCTTCCTTGTCATTTGAGACAGCCGTCGTCGGCTCCTCTTTGACAACTTCTTCAATCTCATTACTTTCCGTCACTTCTTCAGTAGACGGAAGCACTTTTTCAGTTTCTTCTTTCTTTCCAAATAATCGATCAAATAATCCCATTTATTCACTCTCCTTTAGCACATAATTTTCAATTGCCCATGCGACAGCGTCTTGGTCATTGGTCACGGGTGCAACAAGCGCCGCCACCTCTTTCACTGCTGGGACCGCATTGCCCATAGCAACCCCTAGTCCAGCCCACTGGATCATAGACAGGTCATTGGCCTCATCTCCACAGGCCATGACTTGATCAGATGTAAGACCCAAAATGGCTGCCAATGCTTCTAAACCTGTTGCCTTGTGAACATTTTTGGGGCACCATTCCAGCAACATTTCCCGAGATTTAAAAATTTCATAGTCTTGAAATAAGTCCGGCCTGATCTGCTTGATCGCCACATCTAAAAATTCTTGATCAACGGCTGTCACACACTTGTTGTAGGAAATCGTGGATGGCAGGTCTTTAAAATCTGTCTCAATAAAATTCAGGTAGGGATTGTAATGGGAATAGAGGGACTTCCGTTCCGAATAAATCTCATAAACCGTTCCCTCACTGATCGCATCCAGCGGAAGGCCGAGACGAGCTGTTTCATCATGGATGGTTGCGACATCTTCTGGTGCCAAGACCACTTTTGAGAGAATCTCTCCATTATTTCGCTGCACTAGACCACCGTTGAAGGTAATCGTATACTCTTCTTTGAGGCCTGCTGTTCCCAATTCTTCCAAAAGAAAATCCATGGCTTTCAAGGGGCGACCAGTGGTTAGAACCACCTTGACACCTTGGGCCTGTGCAGCAGCGAGAGCTGCTCTATTGCGAGGGGAGATCTTTTTTTCCGAATTGAGAAGGGTCCCATCTAAATCCAGCGCAATCAAGGAAATCTTACTCATACAATTTCCTCCATGTAGCGCAAGACAGAGCCAGTCGCATGGTGGCCGATGACTGTTTCAGCAATCGCTAAGATTTCAGGACGTGCATTTTCTGGCGCTACAGGATGGCCCACGACCTGCATCATATGAAGGTCATTTAGGTTATCTCCAAAAGCCATCACCTGATCCATCGAAATCCCTAGTTTATCCGCTAAGGCAGTAATCGCCACTCCCTTATCGACATAATCGAGGACAATATCAATCGATTCAAAACCTGTCGTCATCGCTTTGACACCAGGAATATTCTCAGTGACCCATTGTTCACCTTCAAGCACAAGAGCTGCATCAAAGTTGGTGGTCAATTTGAAGATTTCATCTTGAATATCCACTAGGCTTTTCACTTTTTGAATGTTTTCATTGTAGTGCTGACTCAAGGCCAGATAGTCGGGATCTACTGTTTCCAAGACATAACTTCCCTTTTTCCCTGTCAAAAGCAGTTTATCAGGATCTGCATAAGGGGAAGATTTCAGAGCTTCAAAAACACCCAAATAAAAGTCTTTGGACATGGTCGCTTCGTAGAGGTCTTCTCCATGAAATTCAACCACGCTGCCATTTTCAGCAATGAAAATCATCTGGTCTTCAAACCCTTTAAAGAGGGATTTGAGCGAAAGGAGGGCACGGCCACTCGCAGCAGCAAAATAAATGTCTTTTTCTTTGCAGCTTGCTAACACCTTGCGTAAAAGGTCTTGATCGTACTGATGTTGGTCATTTAAAAAGGTTCCATCCATGTCCGTAGCGATCAATTTAATATCTTTATTCTTCATTTTCTAAGTCTTTCAATTTTACTGAGACGATTTTAGAAACCCCAGATTCCTGCATGGTCACTCCATAGATGGAATCTGCAGCTGACATGGTTCCCTTCCGGTGCGTCACGACAATAAATTGGCTTTCCTTATCAAAGCGGTTGAGATAATCACCAAAGCGCTTGACATTGGCCTCATCCAGAGCAGCCTCTACCTCATCCAGAATGACAAATGGAATGGTCTTGACACGAATGATCGAGAACAAGAGGGCCAAAGCTGATAAGGCTTTTTCTCCACCACTCATGAGGTTTAAGGATTGGATCTTTTTACCAGGTGGCTGCACAGAAATCTCAACCCCAGCTGTCAGAAGATCTGGCTCTGTCAGAATCAAATCAGCAGAACCCCCTCCAAACATTTGACGGAAAGTAACTTTAAAAGATTCACGAATGGCTTCAAAGGTTGATTTAAAGCGTTCCTTGACTTCGTCATTCATGTCGTTGATGGTCGACAGAAGCATGTTTTTCGCGGCTAAGACATCCTCCCGCTGGCTAGAAAGGAAATCAAAGCGTCCCTTCACTTCATCGTATTGGTCGATCGCATCCACATTGACTGGACCAAGTGCCTTAATGTCTTTTTCGATACTCTTGAGCTGGTTCTCAGCTGCCGCAAGATTTTCAACCGGTTTAGCCTGTTCTTTGGCTTGGTCAAAGCTTTGCATGAATTCATCAGTAATTTGCGTTAAGAGCTTGTTCAAGCGGTCTGCATGCTTTTCACGTGTCGCTTCAGCCTTGGCTTGTTGACGAATCCACTCTTCATTTTTCTTGCGCGCTTGTTCCATCTGTTCTGCCACATCTTCGGCCTGGCCTTCCAAATCATCCAGCTCAAAGCGTTTCCGAATAACCCCTTGTTCCAAGTCCGTTTTCTTGGCTTGAGCCTGCGTCAATTGGTTGGCTAGCTGCTCCACATCGACTGTCTGAACTTGAGCCTCGCCTTGTTCAATCAGCAATTGCAACTGATGCTCCTCTACTTCCAACCGGGAGATTGTTTCTTCCAAACGCCGAGCATCTGTTTGCTCGTAGCTTTGTTGGCTTTTATATTCCGTCTGTTGGAGTCGCAGTTCTGCCAATTGCTCTTGCAGGTTTTGTACTTTTTGTTGCAGGACATCTTTATCCGACTTCATGGTTTCAATGTCGCGATTCAAGTTTTCTTTTTGAAGCTCAATGGCTGCCAATTGCTCAGTAAGGGACTCCTGCTCTTCTTGAAGAGACTGGGTCGCATCTGTTGCCAATTCTGACTTCAAAGCCTCTAAGAGTTCCTGAATTTCTTTCAGTTGCTCTTGGCTTTGTTGGTAGGCCAATTGGGCCCGCTGTTGCTCCAGACGCGCTTGCTCACCCTGGCTTTGAATAGAGGCCAAGTATTCTTGCGCTTGCTTAAGCAGATTGTCCTTGGTCTCGGCCTCCTGCTCTGCTTCTCTTAAACGAGCATCCAGAGCTTGCATTTCCTGTTTCAAACTATCTAATTCTGGTTTGACAAAGACCGTATTTTGAGAGCGATTGGCACCACCGGCATACGATCCTCCGGTCCGCAATTCGGTCCCATCCAAGGTCACCATCCGAACTTGATAGTTGACTTTACGAGCCGCCTCACGCGCATGCTCCGTCGTGTCAAAGATAGCCGTTACGCCAAGCAGGTTTTGGAAAATCTGTTCAAAACGATGCTCATAGGTCACTAAGTCACTCGCAATTCCTAGAAATCCTGCACTGGCTTGAATCAATTCTAGATTCCGAGGGGATAGTTGACGAGCTTTGATCGTCGTGAGCGGAAGGAAAGTTGCCCGTCCCAAGCGATTGCGTTTCAAGAAATCGATCGCTCGCGTTGCAGCCTTTTCATCTTCGACAATGATCTGTTGGCTGCTAGCTCCCAGAGCAATTTCAAGCGCCGTCTGGTAGTCTTTTGAGAAACTCAAATTCTCACTAACAGCCCCACAGATGCCTCCTAACCGTTCTGCTTCTTGCAAAACGCTCTTGACTCCTGCATAGAAGTTACTATGGTTCTTCTGAATAGCTTCCAAGCTATTGATCCGCGCCCGCTTATTCTTGCTCTCATCCATCAAGTCAAACATGGCCGCTTGAGCCTCTTGGTAGGCAGCTTTGGCCTGCTCCACTTTTACCAATTGCTCTTGGTATTCTGCTAATAGGCCTTTGACCGTCGCTTGTGCCTGCTCCAACTCTTCCAATTGTCGGACTTCTTTTTCCTTGGCAGTTTCAAAGTTTGTTTGTGCCTTGGTCAAATCCTCTTGACGATGGCTTGATTCTTGCAAGAGTGCTTGGATCCGGCTCTCAATGGCTGTTCGCTCATTCGATTTTTCAGCCTCTGTCTGCAAGAGCGCGACATACTGCTCTCGTAGATGCTCAATGACTTGTTCCGGATCTTCTTCGTAGTTGGCTAATTCTTTTTCCAACTCTTCTTGTTGCTGACGGTTCTCTGTCAGTCTTTGTTGAAGCACAGCTAGCGTCTCTTGTTTTTGAGCCAGCTCATTTTTCGCTTCTTCCAGACGGGCCAAAATAGCATCCAGACGCTCAAGATTTTCCCTACGACTATGGGCTGCTTGACTCGATTGCAACTTAGCTACTTCGATTTGCTTTTCCAAATCACTGATCAAACGAGTGACCTCAAGTAAGCTGGCCTGGTCCTCAGCTAAGCTTTCATCCAACTGATGGCGGGCTTTCTTGATGCGTACATTATCTTCTTCTAAGACCTGACGACGTTGGTAATAAGAAGCCAACTGTTCTTGAATGGCTTTTTCTTCTTGATCAGCCTTTTCGTAGAGCTCTTTTGTCAGATCGACTTGAGCAACTAAAACATCTAGCAAGAGAACCTGCCGTTCTTGGTCTAATTCCAAGAAACGACGAGCGACAGTCGCTTGCTTTTCAAGAGGTTGGATTTGTCCTTCTAATTCATAGAGGATATCCTCCAGACGGTCCAAATTCTCCTGGGTTTGGTTGAGTTTGGTCTCGGTTTCCTTGCGCCGCGTCTTAAATTTCAAGACACCTGCAGCTTCTTCAAAGATTGCCCGGCGTTCTTCCGGTTTGGAGTTAAAGATCTCCTCTACCCGACCTTGGGAGATAATGGAGAAGGAATCACGTCCCAATCCCGTATCCATGAACAAATCATGAACATCTCTGAGACGTACTTTCTTGCCATCGATCTTGTACTCGCTGTCTCCTGAACGATAAATATGCCGTTCGACACGAATTTCTTTCCCTGCCTGTTGGATAAAACCATCTTGGTTATCTAAGACAACTGTGACACAGGCATAATTCAGCGGTTTTCGCGATTCTGTCCCTGCAAAAATGACATCGGGCATCTTGCCCCCACGTAGACTCTTGACACTGGATTCCCCCAGGGCCCAGCGCAAGCTCTCCGTGATATTTGATTTTCCAGATCCATTAGGCCCTACAACGGCAGTGACCCCTTTGTCAAATACGACTTTTGTCTTATCCGCAAAGGATTTAAAGCCTTGGATTTCAATCTCTTTTAGATACATGGGGAATCATTCCTCGTTTCAACTGCATTGCGGGCTGCTTCCTGCTCCGCTAATTTCTTGGAACGACCATGACCATGTCCCATCGTTTGACCGTTCACGAACACTTCTACTTCAAACTCTTTCGCATGAGCTGGACCGGACTCGCTGACCACTTGGTATTGGATCTCCACATCTCCGTGAACCTGTAACAGTTCTTGCAAGCGAGTCTTGTAGTCAATGACTTGAGAAAATTGACCCGTTTCAACCTTTGGAATCATGACCTGGTAGATGAAGCGTTTGACTGCTTCCACTCCTTGATCTAGTAAAAGAGCACCTAAAAAGGCTTCAAATAAGTCACCAAGAATCGTATCACGGTCCCGGCCACCAGATTTTTCTTCACCCTTGCCCAGTTTGATGAAATGGTCAAATTGGCAATCCCGAGAAAAGCCAGCCAGACTCTCTTCACGGACAATCATAGAACGGAATTTGGACAAATCTCCCTCCGGTCTGTTTGGGTGTTCCTTATACAAATATTCGGAAATAACTAATTGAAGAACAGCGTCTCCTAAAAATTCCAAACGTTCGTTATGTGAAATTTTTAAGAGGCGGTGCTCATTGGCATAAGAGGTGTGCGTAAAAGCTGTATCTAATAAACTGGTATCTGAAAAAACGATCTGAAACCGTTCCGATAACAGGGCTTGTAATTTCTCCATGGGAAGCCTACTTTCTAATAAATTCATACTCTTAAGTATACCAAAAAAGAAGCACGAACGCACTTCTTTTCCTAGTTCTAGGTCCTGAATTCTCTATTTTTACTCAGGATGTTCTTCTGTTGGTTTTTCAGGCTTATTGGGGATCACTTTTAAGAGATAAAAGGTGATAAAAATCGTCAAAGTTCCTAAAGCGAGCTTCACCCAAATAATCGGGGCCAGATAGATGGAAATGCCCATCAGAATGTAGATCTGAAGAAGGATCCATTTCTTCCGTTCTTTGGCAATCGATTTGGTCTCTCGGTAATCCGCTACATAGGTTTGATAAAGCTTGGTTTGGTAGAGCCAAGTTTCAAAGCGTTTGGAACTTTTAGCAAAGCAGGCCATCGATAGCAGTAAAAAGGGAGTCGTCGGTAAAATCGGCAAAGGAATCCCAATGATTCCTAATCCCAAAGACACAAAACCAATCGTAAGATAAACAAGGCGCATTTACTTCTCCTTTGTATGTTTCTTTTTTCGTAATCACTCTACAGCATTCACATCTGACATTCGAAGTATCATCTTAGAAGGGTCTGACATTCCATCGACAATCTTCATTTGCTCCTCGTTCAATGGTAATAATATCAGAGTTGCTGTATGAGAGGGTAATTCACCACTATCTTTGATGAAATAGCTAACCTTTTGATTCTCAAAAATAGTCTTGCCATCATAAGACCACGTAATTGAAAAATTTAAATCTTTCTTGATATCTACATCTGTCTTATTGACCAGCATGAGTGCAGCTCTTTCTTCAGAAATAGCTCCCGTGAAGTAGAGCGCCATATTACCTTCACTTCCGAGTTCAGGATGGTCCTTGACCAATTTTTTTCCTAACTCAATTAGCTCAGACGTTTTACCTTCATACTGAGGTGCTACTACAAATTTCAAACCTTTTTCTTCTTTAGAAGACTCTGATACTTTTGTTTCCTTCGTCGTTTGATTGGAAGTCGACTCTTTCGTAACTTGCTTAGACTGACTACAAGCTGTTAAAGCAACCAAACTAGCCAGTAATAACATCATTTTTTTCATTTATTATCTCTCCTCTACTTTCATGAATCTCACTCAGAATTCATTCTTTCCTATCATACACGAATTTTGGCTAAAGAGCAAATTCATTACTAGATATAGATTTCCTCAAATAGACATATAAAAAACCACCCGCAGGTGGTTTTCTATCTTATATCTTCGTCAATGGAGTTGCAGTGTCTGGTGATGTATCCAGCACCTCAAAATCATGACCGACAGCTAGATCTGCTCGAGCCAGTTGGTTCTCCATGGTCATATGGGCCAATTCTTTGATATTGTTCTCTTTTGACAAATGCCCCAGATAAATCTTCTTGGTGCGATTTCCCAAGGTCCGGATCATGGCATCTGCCCCATCTTCATTAGAAAGGTGGCCTAGGTCTGACAAGATCCGCTGCTTCAAGCGCCAAGCATACGAACCTGCTCGAAGGATCTCTACATCATGGTTGGACTCAATCAGATAGCCATCCGCATCCGCGACGATACCTGCCAAGCGATCACTCACATAGCCCGTATCCGTTAGCATGACGAAGCTCTTGCCATCCTTCATAAAGCGATAGAATTGAGGGGCAGCAGCATCGTGACTGACCCCAAAACTTTCGATATCGATATCGCCAAATGTCTTGGTCTTTCCCATTTCAAAAATGTGCTTTTGAGCATCATCGACCTTCCCTAGATACTTGGTGCCTTCCATAGCCTTCCAAGTTGCTTCATTAGCATATAGATCCATCCCATATTTCCGCGCTAAAACACCCACACCATGAATATGGTCTGAGTGTTCGTGCGTAATCAGAATGGCATCTAAATCTTCTGGTTTGCGATCAATTTCAGCCAATAGTCCTGTAATCTTTTTCCCTGATAGACCTGCATCAATGAGCAGTTTTTTCTTTGGTGTCTCAAGGTAGAAAGAATTTCCACTAGAACCTGAAGCTAAAATACTGTACTTAAATCCCTCTTCTGTCATTGACTCCTTATTCTTCCTCTTCTGTATCCCAGTCGTCTTTAATCGCATCTTTGTCGTACGGCAAGACAATGGTAAAGGTAGATCCCTTACCATATTCACTCTTGGCCCAAATAAAGCCTTTGTGCTGCTTAATGATCTCCTTAGCAATGGCTAAGCCCAGACCAGTCCCACCTTGGGCCCGGCTACGCGCCTTATCCACTCGGTAAAAGCGATCAAAAATGCGTGGCAAGTCTTTCTTGGGAATTCCCAAGCCCTCATCTGAGATAGAGATAATCAACTGGGCATCTGTTGTTTTCATCCCTACCTTGATTTTCCCACCATCGGGTGAGTATTTGATGGCATTGTTCAAGATATTGTCGATTACCTGGGTCATTTTATCCGTATCAATTTCAACCCAAATCGGGGTGATTGGATATTCACGGATCAGTTCATACTTCTTGGTATCTTCTTGCGATTGACTCTTGATCTTATCAAACCGGTTTAAAATAAAGGTAATAAAGGCCGTAAAGTTGGTCAACTCGATGTCCAACTGACTAGTTTCATTATCGATTCGTGACAAGCTCAAAAGATCTGTGACCATACGCATCATGCGGTTGGTTTCATTCAGTGAAACCTTGACAAAATCTGGTGCCACTGGCTCTGACAAAGCGCCATCATCTAGAGCTTCCAGATAGGATTTCACACTGGTCAAAGGTGTTCGCAGTTCATGACTCACATTGGAGACAAAGAGGCGACGTTCCCGCTCTTCCTTGTCCTGCTCTGTCGTATCATGCAAGACAGCTACCAGACCAGAGATAAAACCTGACTCGCGACGAATCAAGGCAAAGCGCACACGAAGACTTATGTATTCCCCATTTTCATCCTGGGAATCAATGGTCAACTCTGGTACTTCTGTAATCAAGCTTCGTAGATCATAGTCATCTCCAAGTGAAAGCAAATCTAGAATACTGGTATTGAGCACCTCATCTGGATTAACATTCAATTGCTTGGCTGCCATTTCATTGACCATGATGATCTGACCGCGTCTGTTGGTCGCAAGCACCCCATCTGTCATATAAGAAAGGATACTGGTCAAACGCTTGGTTTCTTGTTCCAAGTTTTCATGCGTCAGGCGAATAACCTCCGACAGATCATTGATACTATTGGTCATATCCGTCAGTTCTGGACTTCCTTGCATGTCGACCACTTCGGAATAGTCCCCTGCAATCAGATCCTTAATTTTGGCGTTTAATTGTCTGAGCTTGATATTGTCCCTACGGTTTTCTAGCAAAAGCAAGGCTACCACAATGATAAACCCAACCGTAATCAGAACAAAGACAAAGTTCGACGACATTACAAATTGTTTTAGTTGATCAATCATTGTTTCTCATATAATATCCGACACCACGGCGGGTCAAGATATATTCTGGACGCCCCGGTGTGTCCTCGATTTTTTCACGCAAACGACGAACCGTCACATCCACCGTCCGAACATCACCAAAGTAATCATAGCCCCACACCGTCTCAAGAAGGTGCTCACGGGTCATGACTTGACCGACATGGGTCGCAAGGTGATAGAGCAATTCAAACTCACGATGGGTCAAGTCCAATTCTTTGTTGGCCTTTTGAACCAAGAAAGCGTCTGGAAGGATGTGAAGATCACCAATTACAATTTCCGTATCGGCCTCATTTTCAAGCTGAGGATCAGCCGCAAACTCCGAACGACGCAACAAGGCCTTCACACGTGCTTGCAATTCTCGATTAGAGAATGGCTTAGTCACATAGTCATCCGCACCAATTTCAAGACCGATCACCTTATCAAATTCTGTATCTTTGGCAGAAAGGACAATGATGGGCACATTGCTGGTCTTGCGAATGGTACGCGCCACTTCCAGACCATCAATCTCTGGCAACATCAAATCTAGAATAATAATATCCGGATTCTCAGCCGCAAAGACTTCCAAAGCTTCCCGACCATCAAAGGCTGTCAAGACTTCATAGCCCTCTTTTGCCATGTTAAATTTGATAATATCTGAAATTGGTTTTTCATCATCAACTACTAATATTTTTTTCATCTTACATACCTGTTTCTAATGCTTCTTTTCCTAATCAATCTCTATCCTCTTATTATATCAAACTTATGAAGAAATGTGGAGCCTCAATTGCTGAACTTTCCAATAAGAAAGGGTAAAAAAGACCGAGAAGTTAAAATCTCCGTCTCAGAAAAAACGAATGATATGTAGAAGATAAAATCACTTGAATGATTCTAAAAAAAGTTAATTTCCTACTTGTTAGAATGAATGAATCATTTATTAAAAACTTTCCGTCGTGAGAAAAGTGAGAGTGGGACAGAAATCATAGCCTCTTAATTGTTTTTGGATTTTCGAGCAAGACGCAGTGGTTGAGTGGGCTCTACTACGCT
>ERZ1036435.135-NODE-135-length-66130-cov-153.194067_pt1 | contig 66130 bp, 93 predicted proteins | sample MGYA00514223_ERZ1036435 | MGnify/ENA primary metagenome ERZ1036435 (study PRJEB33795, sample SAMN09464927) | human gut metagenome | host: Homo sapiens | place: USA: Stanford, California | collected 2016-08 | study: EMG produced TPA metagenomics assembly of the... | reverse complement strand
GGCTTTGTAACTATAGAATGTCGGCGTAGAGTATACCGGGATGAGGCTGAGGCCGCCCTGACTTACATTGGCCCAGTTGACCATATTGGCTTTCACCCAGGCCTCTGTAGTCAGTGGTGACCATGAAGTCCATGCCGCGTTGATTAACATGCGGGTATATGGCCCCGGACGGTTATTCAACATCGACGCATAAAAATACTGTGTCACTACCGGACTACCGCCATTGCTGGAACTCTGGGCTTTAACAACGTCCATGTATACTTCGGAGTTGCTGTACACCGGTACCGGGAATCCAAGTGCACTACCGCCATTGGCCTCACCCTTGATACGATACCGACCCGGACTGGTAACGGTAGTCAGTACTGTGCCCGCAGGAAGGTCAATAACGAATGCTTCACCGTACAGTCCGTCATCCTGAACTGACAGGGCATTCTTAGCACTGGCCGATAGTGCCAGTTTGATCGGGTTTTCTTCCGTACCGGTACCACTTAACGGTTCCTGTACTGAGGCCTCCTGTGGAAGCACGAGTAACCCGCTCTCATCTTTCAACAGGTTCTGCGGGTTGGGATCCAGCTTCACCGATAATGGGTCTGCAGTGGTGCCACTACCCGTCAGCGCGGTACCTTTAATGGTGACTTCATCCATCCCGCCGCCAGTCTCTGCGAACAAGCCACCATTCTCTGTGTCGATGGATAGTGCATTGCCGCTTTTCTTTGACAGCTTGACGGAGAAAAGACCATGCCGGTTAGTACCGTCACCTGCGACGGTGATGTCATCCCCGCGGCGGAAAGTATCCATCAACTGGTAGACAACACTCTCGTCACTACCGTCATCGTTAACCCAGTATTTCAGTAGGCCAGGCTGTTCTGTTGCAATGAACGCCTCCCCATTAGCCGTCATATACTTACCGCCCTCTGTAGGCTCAATGAAGACGTAGGCCTCTGACGATAGCGCATCCGGCTGCAGTGGGTCAGTGACATCTGCCCAATGGATCACCTTAGTCTCTGTCTGCTTCTTATCGTGCTCTGTGGTGAAGCGATCGAGTACTTCTTGCCGTGTCACCGTATCCATGATCAGCTCGACGACCGGAGCTGTTGTCACCTGCGGCACCGATTCCCCCGCAGGTACGATGAAGGACACATCTTTCACTGTCCCATCTGACAGTTTGATGTGGAGCGTTACTTTCTGATTCTTAGCCATTATGTGTCTCCTGCGTCTTAGGCATCTGCCTGCGTGACCGTGATGTCCACGATGCCGACACCATCTTTACCGTCAACGCCATCTTTACCGTCAACGCCATCTTTACCGTCAACGCCATCTTTACCGTCAACGCCATCTTTACCCGGAGTCCCAGGCTTACCCTTCATGGATTCCAGGTAGGCCTCCATTGAGGTGTCTGCGCCAGGAGGCTGATGGCACGCCCAAATCTCGTACGCACTGGCACCGTCTTTGCCCTTCTGCATTGGCCGCGGCTTACCGCGACGGCCGTTCGGTCCACAACATGTCATGATTACCTCCTGAGGCTCGTATTAGTTTGTGTGGCTCACGGGGATTATAGCGTGGGGTGGATACTTCGCATACGAAAAAACCCCGGAGGTGGAAGAACCCCCCAGGGTAAAATCGTACTTCGGACTATCGCGGTGGTATCACCAGACTCTCTGGGGTTGCCCCTGACGCCGCTGAAACGCCAGGGGCGCGGTTCTCAGAGAGCGATCTGGTTCGAACCACAGACAGTTTAGGCTACATCGGTTCGCCAGGCAATGGCTCGTCGATTACTTTCCATACTTCCGGGAACTGCTCGGGCACCATACCAAACACCTGACCGTTGTCGGTCTTTATGAGATAGTGGCCCACCAGCACGTGCACCGGGCCCGCGAACGTATCCACCGCAATGTGGTGACGCTTGGTGCCCGACTCGTCCGGGACGTCTTTGATCGCGCCGGCGCGCAGGTCATCCTGGAACGCCGCCGGGATGTCGCCTGTCTCGGTCACTACCCATGCGCGGCCGCCAGGCTTGAGCAGGGTGATGCGCTTAGTCATGGGCCTGCTCCTTCTCATACAGACGCTGCTTGAGCAGGTAGCCTTCCAGCGCCCACAGCTCATCCTCGGCATTGGCCATAGCAATCTGCTCGCCTTTCACCGGGTCGTCATTTTCAGGGGATACACAGCAGGATGGCTTACCTGTTACGGCAAACCCGTTCTCGGTGGTCAGCACCGCCCAGCGCAAAGTCTGACCGGATTTCGTGACGTGGGTAACAATCTCCACATCCTTGACCACTTTATTCAGCGCTTCGGTTGTCACACTGGGTGCACTTCCCGCCAGCGCTCTGTCTTTATCGCTCATGGTTTTTCCTTATGGGGGATCGCTCTCTTAAATGCGTAGCTTACCACGCACTACCTGCTCCCACGTCAGCGGTGTGGGGGCCGGTACCGGATGCTCCGTTTGTGCTGTGGCTTTGTTGGTACGCCGCTGCGAGGTGGCACCTCGGCCTGCGGGTCTAATCGCATTGAGTCTGGTCGTTCGTCCACGCACTGAGTCTCCACCCTAACCATGAACTGCACTTTAAGGGATGTCCCCCGGCTTAGCAAGCGAGCGGCTCGGGGGACAACGGGGCAACATTGCGAGGTGTCTTTGGCATCGTACTGAAAGGAGTTGTGATGACCGCCCCACTGACACTATAGCCATTTACCTCGCGCGGCGCAAGGGTGTCAATTACTCCGGCCACGCCTTCTGGCACGCTAATCCTCTTTCGTAGGCGAAGTCAGCCGCTCGTGCATAGACTTCAACCAGTCTTGTGCTTTCGCTAAGCAGCTCGGTGTACACGCGCTCTCTCTCGGCTGCTGCTTTGCGTTCGCCGGTAAGTTCGGCAGACGCTCGTGCTGCACGACGATTGGCCGCGGCGAGTTCGTCCCGCACCCGGTCACCATCAGCGCGAGCAGCATCGGCAGCAGTATGTGCTTTAGCCAGTGCAATCTCCGCAGCCGCGCCTGCTTCATCCGCTTTGTCCTGACGTTCATCCTGTTTCTCCTTCGTCTGTGTCACCGTCTCAACGTTGGCCTGCAACGTCTCCACCTGTTTATCGAGTTTGCCTTTCTGGTACCCAACTACTGAGCCGCCCAGGCCGACTACCACCAGCAGCACCAGCGTCCACGCCTTATCCTTCAACCACTCCATCATTCCCGCCCCTCTATTAATCTATCTACCCACCAGTCGAACTCTTCCAGCGTGAGTGTACCCTTCATCTTATTGACCTGAGCGCAACACATCACCGTGTTATCGTACGTGTAGTTCTTTGTGCTATCCAGACGATCCAGGCTCAGGTTTGTACCTTCGAACCCTTTGTCTGCCGTGAGTGGCAACTGGGTGTAGTAGCACAATCCCCGCTGGGCTTTGAACATACGCACCATGTCACGCAGTGAGAAGTCCCTATCTATAGACCCGCCACTGATGCGCACACGTTTCAGCTTTGCGAGCATGTTATGGTCTACCCCCGCGGCTTCCAGTTCGGCTGTCGTGACAGTCGCACTTCCTTTACGTACGAAGTTTTTAATGCGACCTTCGGCCTTTAGTATCTTTAGTCGTGATGCGTACGCGCCGTATGACCTCCCCAGTGCATTCGCGATTTCTGCACCGGTCTTTCCTTTAGCCCGCAGCGTGATGATTTGCTGATCCTCTTCGTCTGTCCAGCGGTTACCGCTAGTAACCTCGCGAAGTAGGCCCCACTCCTTACGTAGTTTTTGCAATGTCGCTGTTGGCACGCCTACGGTCTCTGCGATTACTGCGTTGGAATAGCCTTCCTCAAACAGCTCGGTCACCTTCGCCTTCAAGGCCTTGTCGTTCACTCTGCTGGCTCTGCGTTTGGTTTTAAGTTTCATATCTCCCCCTAAGTGTATGATCACTATATCTCGTTTAGGGGTGACCTTCAACTGTTTTTAGGGGTAGCAGGAAAAATTTCTGGCTTCGCGGCTTTGACGTGTACATTTGGGCCTGAGCGCAAGGGGGAGGGGGCGCGGCCCAGGCCCATATAGGGGGCTATCTTTGCTCGCCGCTTCGCAGCCTGCGAAGGAACTACGCGCAAACGTAGCGCCTGGCGTGCTTCGCTCGAGCGTAAAGGCGGCGCTTTTTGTGGGCGCGGTCGCTTCGCTGGCGGCGCTGGCGTAGTGATTCCCCTCGAAAGCGTTGCTTTACGTGGCCTGAATTCAGGCCAAAACAAAAAGAATTAAAATTAACACTTGACACAAGGCGACACGTGGCGCTATAGTGTGATTGCCCGGCGGGGTTAAACGCAAAAACTTACAGACTCAATAAATTTTAAAGGTGAATATTATGGCTAACGTAAATGCAAAAACTTTAAACGCGATCATTGTTGCTTTCCGCGCTGAGATGAAAGCGGCTAAGAAAACCGCTGAGGCGATCGACGCTTTCGCCGTTGAATGTATGGACGCCGGGATCAAGCGTGCCGACGCCGCAAAAGCGCTGGCTATCGCAGTACGCAAAGAAATGCTGAAAGATCCCGAGTATGTGGCGCGCGAAGCTGAGAACGGCAAGCCGTTTACCAGCCTGAAAGCGATTTGCCGTAGCATCGAAAACCGCTGGACGTATTCATGCAACAAGCTGGGTTACACTGCCGATGAAAGCGCCGCCGCGCGTGGCGGTAAAGGTGGCAAGGCCAAACAAATCACGGCGGCGAAAGGCGCAGCGAAAACAAACGGTAGCGCCCCTGAGTCAAAAGCTGTGCGCCCCGGTGCGCTGAAAACGCAGGACGTCGCCGACAAGGCCGCTACGCTGAAAGCGACGGTGAACAATGCCGCTATCATGAAAGAGCTTGCGGGCATGGTAGGCACGCTGGAAAGCAAACAGCGCGTAGCAGTAGCGAAAATGTTTCTGGATGCGCTGAAAGATGAAGAGATCGCCGCGCTGTTAGCAGACTACGCCCCGAAAGCGTCCAAGACTCGCAAGGCGGCATAATGAATCTGTATTATCTGGCGGCCTTCGCGGTCGCCGTTATCCCCTCGCTAATCATGTTGTACTTCGACACCCGCCGATAAGGCGGGTTTTTTCGTTTGGGCGCTTCGCCGCTTCGGCCTGAATTCAGGCTAAACAAACACAATTCAGGCTATATAAACATTCTGGCTGGCATACTATTAACAATAACATAATGTGCGTGACGCGCTCACAGCACGCGCCATAATGTTATGGTATTTGTTTTGACGTAACACAATGTGCGTAGGTGGTACATTAACATTACCGCTTAACGTTATATATCAGCGTTATATACTCCACTCGCCACAAATACTTCGCGTGACATAATATAGTTAAGCACTATTCTAATCTCAAAAGAATGGGGTACGCGCATTCATATTATTCACGATAAAAGCAGGCGTAATAGATTCGCTGTAAATGCGCACATTCCGTTACGCAGTACGCACTTTCCGTTATTTATTAACATCGGAAAAATAGATAAGCATGAGGCTTTGCGGCAATGCAGTAAAAACAACGACTTACTTATATATATATATATTTATTATAATTAATTATTGCACTATCTTTTGTCGCCGCCCAAATTTTTTTCAAAAAGAGTGACTCATTTCCAGATTTTCTTAGGAAAACTTTCAAGTTTCGCCGCGAAGCTGCGAAGATCTCGCTGCCCACCCCCCTATCCTCGCCAGAATCGATCATTTCTCCGATAATGTTAACCAAGCGGAAGCCGCGCCGGACAAGGCGGCGAAGCGCACAAATACAATTAGCCGAATATGCAGCCGTTAAATGTTAGCACGCCAAAAATATTTATACGGTTATTCTATTCACACAAATCAGGTTGCATAACGCGCGTGGAAATAGGTTGACTTCGGCCTGAATTCAGGCCAGAATTTCCCTGAATCATCACAAGCGAGGACACGAAAATGGCACGCATAGCCAAGCAAATGGTTTACACCCCCACCACGATTATGCAGTTACTGGATGCGTGGAAAAACGCCACAATACGCGGTAGCAATATTCCCCACGGTGAGACGCTGCTGTATTTTGCCCTGCCGGACAAAGCGGAAAGTTTCACCCCGAATGCCCCGGCGGCTTACGGCCTTGTTGATTGTATGCGTGGCAGTATGCGGCAGCATTTTGCAGGTACCCGCGCAAACTACAATTCATTCATGAGCATGTTTTCCCGCTGGAAAAAGGACTTTGCCGACAAAGAGGCATGGGATAAAGAGATCGCCGCCAATCCGAAGGCCAACGTGCACACGAAAATGTCCACGGAATATGCGGATATGGTAATGATGTTGCAACGCCCGGTTACGGGATGGGTCAGCTATGAAGCATGGCTGCTGATCCTGGGCAAAGCTGGCGTATTAGATCCGGCGGTCATAACGGCAGTTCCCCGCCACTTACAGAGCATCCGTGAGAATATGCAGCGCATGTACCGGGAATGGATGGAGCTGGAGGACAAGCTGGAGCCGGACACGGTACCGCCATTGCGCCACGAACCGGAAATGGCGGGTATAGTAGGGGATGCGTTCGTGCGGCGCGATGTGAGCATGACGCAGGAGATGTTCGACGTGGTGGCGTCTACAAAAGAGATCGGCGGCGTTACCATTGATGGCATGGTGAAAGATACCGGCGTATTTGTCGGGTATGCAGTGCGCGACGACATCCGCGAAGCGCTGACCGGTTGCTGGTTCGTTAACTGCATATTCACCGACGTGGTATTTCGCGGCACGATGGATGGCGTGGTCTTTGTGGGCTGCGATTTTCTGGGCGATTGCCGTCTGGCGGCAGGCGTGAGCGCGGAGAATATGACGTTCAAGAAATGCCAGACACTGGATGGCCCGTTGCACATGGCCAACCTGACATTAACCGGGCTGCGCATGTTCCAGTGCGGCGGCATGAAGATCAATATCAAGCGTTCTGGCGTGAGCAAAAGCCACATCGTCGATGGCTGGGTGGACTGTGGGCGCAAGGAGCAGGACAAAGCGCTGTGGGATGGCGTGGAGCGTATCGCGCCGCGAAGCGTGCACGAGTCCGTGTGGGTCAACGGCGGCCTGAACTATGACACGAAAGGCGTCCCGGCTGACGAAGTTACCGGGCCGCTGCTGTCCAGCGCGGTGGCGTGCGTATTGTCCGGCAGCGTGCGTACCGCGATGGTTAAAGACCCCCTCAACGGGGCAATCGTGCGCTGCGGCGAAGCGGCGGAATACCTTTTGTCGGATGGCGGCCTGACCACGCTAGAGTTAAGCCTGTACCAGTGGGACAGAGCCACCGATAAAGAGTTGAAGGCCGCCGCGGGGTTGGAGGCGCTGCGCACCGTCCGGCGCGGCGAAGCGGCAGTGGAGACATTACCGCATAAACGCAAGGATGCCCCGGCTAACCCACTGGAAGAGATCGTCCTCAAAGGCTAAGCCACCGACACCATTTGCCCCGCCACTGCGCGGGGCTTTTTGTGGCCTGAATTCAGGCCGGAAATGGGATTGACTACAGCAGGCCTCATGAGTATATTGAGGGCATCGACGACGGACTGAACCCCCTGAATCGACGGCCCCAAAAGGGACGACACAACCCACAAAGAATAAAAAGCCTCTGACAGGCGATGCGTGGGCATCGGGTTCAACTGTCAGGGGCTTTTTGCCGTTGGAGGCAAGATGAAAGCTGTAAGTATGACGAGCAAAGAGATCGCCGAAGTTACAGGGAAGCGTCATGACAATGTCCTGCAGGACATGAAGAGGATGTTAAAACAATTATATCCAGAGGTAAGATGGGATTCCTTAAAATTCAGGAATGAGGAAATTCAAGGAGTTACAGTAGATGTAGACCACCGCGGATTTATATCGAGCATAACCCTGGATAAACACCACACCTTTACACTGGTATCTGGATACTATGCCCGTATGCGCATGGCAACAATCAAGTACATCGATACACTGGAAGCCGCGCAGAACATCGCGCCACCGGCACTACCATCACCGGGTAAAGAGCCTTCGCTGGTCTTGCAGGCGTTCGAGTCGATGACACCGGCACAGCAAGTGGAGGTGGTTACCAGAATATTCCAGGCTAACATAGATGCCCTGAACACTGAGCCAGAGATAGCACTCCCCGCGCAGTCCGTACCCCGCCGCCGGCCTCCTATGGACGCCAGATAATTAAGACCATTCGCCCCGCCACTGCGCGGGGCTTTTTTATGGGCGAGACTTGACACAATGTAGTAGTCGTGTTATACTTGTTGTCAGTGGTGGTAAGGCTTCACACTACGGCGCCACGACAGACGACATATACATAACGGCCTGAATTCAGGCCAAAGGAGAGAGCGATGAAAACCATGAAACTGAAAGACATGTTCCAGTATCAGGAAAAGTTAAATGACCGTATGTTCCAGCTTAAACGCTTGCTGTCCGACCTCGACGACGAGGGCGTCCCGGACGATGAAAAGACGGTGATCATTAACGGTGCCGGGCGCATCTGCATTGAGCTGGAAAAGCTGGCCCCGCTGCTGCGCGAAGAGCTGGCGACGATGGAAGCCGAAGCGGCGGCCATTAAACATGCGCTCGAGACGGCGCAGAGCGTGGCCGATGGCCTGATGAACAAATCGGCCTGAATTCAGGCCAAAGCGAGGTGAGTATGTCAGGATTCAAAACCCAGCCGGCAGTGATGGTGTGCGGCATGAACGTGGCGGGAATTAACGAGGTAGACCAGCGAGGCCGCTGGCACCTGAGCTATAACCCCAGCGTGCAGGGCTACGGTTGCGTGACGACGGCGCTGGTGTTCGATAACCGCGTGTTCTTTGTGCTCAACGGTGACCACCGCAAGGCGTGGGGCGAAGCTGCCGATCTCGAGGGCGCTCTGGATTACTTCATTGAGCACCACCAGCAGGTCAGCGATATGAGTGAGCACCGCATGGCGCTGGGCTTTACGACTGACCACTTCGCGCTGATGCCGACGCTGGCAGATATTGCAGGGCCAGCGCTGTTTACCAAATTATTCAACGCCTTTAAGGCGGGAGCCGAACATGAAAGCAATTGAGCTATTACTGGATAGCGGGCGTGGCGTTTACATCCCGCAGAACTTCGCCCAGGACTGCCTGGGTTACCCGTCCGACAGTGAGAACGGCTGGGAGTTCTCCGAGGACGCGGCGCTGGTACTGCTGAAAGGGCCGGATGATAACGAGGAATACTGGGAGGCGTGGGAGTCCATGCTCGACCGGGCGATCTTCAAGCTCGAGGGCGGCACGTGGCGACTGTATCAGGACGGTGATCTGTGGGCGGTTAACTGGGACTGGATGACCATTGCCGAGCGCCTGAACTGGATGGACGCGCTGGGCAAAGAGCCTGCCGATCTCTTTGAGCTTACCGGTACCGCCGACGACCGCGACACGCTCGAGGAACTCATGGCCGCGTGCAATGTGGCGAAGGAGAATTACCGCATCGAAGAGCATGGGTACCATTCCCTGTGGCTGCATATCATCGACAGCCACAACGACATGCTGGTGTGGCGCGCGCCGACATTCCAGGCAGATTTTCAACACGACGTCATGCGCGAGATCAAGTTCTGCGAAAAGTGGATCAGCAAAGGCGCGACGTGGCAGACACATAGCGGAGATTAAGATGCCCGATAAACTCAAGCGTTTCAAAGTAGGCGACATCGTGCGCTGCCCTGCTGACCGTGGTGCCCCGGCATACACTGGCAAGGTGGTGCACGCTGGCGGCGGGGTGAACCACAACCTCAACAACACCCCGTACACGTGGGTAGAAGTGCAGAACATCATGACCGGCCACAAAGCTGTATGGCCTTCCAACCGTTTAAGTCTGGCCTGAATTCAGGCCAATAAGGATCCGAAATGACTAAAGAATTTGACCGTATCGACATGGTGACCAGCGCTGTGGCACAGCATCTTTTCCACGCTTCATTCCCGGAACACGTGAAGCTGCTGGCGTGCCTGCGGTTTGCACCGTATGTCAGCTTCATTCAGGACGAGCATACCCAAAACATACCGACCATCATGACCTATGTGTATGAACTGGCCGAAGCCAAGCGTGATATGCGGCAGGCGCTGGAAGGCAATGTCGTTAAGCACCCGGTATACATAGCGGCCATCAAAGCGATGGAGAAGGTAGGCCGGGTGGATCAGAAGAACTTCCTGGAAGTGGTGACCAGCAAGCTGTTCGAGCTGATGCTGGCGCACCATACCGAAATGGTGACGAGCCAAGTTATCAAAGCGGCCGAAGAGTCTGGCGATGGTTCGCAATCCGTAGGCGTAGCATTTGCGCTGGAGCATGAAGAGGGGAAAGAAAACCAGCAGTACCATTGACACGATGTAGTAGACGTGTTATACTTAGTATCAGTTGGTGAGCAGTGGGTACCAACTAATTAGTTTCCAGTATCAATACATGTTGGCCTGAATTCAGGCCGACTGATTAACCTAGCGAGGTGTCACATGGGTCACGAAATTTATAGCAACGAGAACGAAGTCGAAGGCGTACGCATCCGGGTTGAGTATGACGAAAGCGCAGAGTCACCGCGTACCGCATGGGATAACGTGGCAGCGTTCTGGTCAGACGGTATGCACCGCCGTTATAACTTCCACGAGGATGCGGCAGACGAGGTGCTGGCGCGCATCAAAGCGGCGATGCCGGTACCGGATGAACTGCTGGAGGATGGCAGCGATGTTGAGGTCATCCAGTGGCTGATGCAGAACGAGACGCCAGTGTCCAGCTACGTCATCATGCCAGTGTACATGTACGACCACAGCGGCCTGAGTTTTTCGACTGGCAAGTTCTCGTGCGGCTGGGACAGCGGCACCATCGGCTTCATGATGATCGACGTCGAGCGCTGGGATGCGCAGCATGGCGGCGAGTGGTCAGTGGAGAATGCCCGTCAGCGCATCGTCGATGAGGTGCAAGACCTCGATAACTACCACGTCTACGGGGCGTGTGGCTACATCATTGAGCGGTGCGAAGGCTGCGAGTGCTGCGGCCACATCGAGTGGGTGGAAGAGGATTCCTGCTGGGGATTCTACGGCGACCCGGAAGAACGTAAGGCGGCGCTGATTGATCACGTCGGTGACAAGTACCGCTATCTGCTGGAGGACATGTGATGGTTGCTATTCCGAAGAAGTTAATCTGTAAGTGCAAGGGGTATGCCGAGTGTGAAGCCTGTAAGACTGGCCGGGAAACCGGGCAGCGTGTGTTCGACTCGAGCAGGGAGTATGACGAGTACGTAGCTGGCCTGAATTCAGGCCAACCGCTATGCCCAAAGTGTGGGAGCGGGATGCTACGGACGGAGACATTCAGGCTCAAATGCCAGCGCTGCGATGAGCTGGAAGTTGTTAAGCGCGCGATGACAATGGTACCTACTGGCCTGAATTCAGGCCAACCAGAGTGCACCGACTGGCAGCAGAAAGAGTACAGGGTGACGTGGTGTATCGACGTCAGTGCTGACAGCCCGGAGGATGCAGTGCATCAGGTGTGGGAGCAGTTCTTCCAGCGTGGCCACACGGCGACCATCTTCGAGGTGCAGGAGTCCGGCGAGCCTGACAGTGAGATGATCGACGTGGAGTCGCCATTGTGAGCCGCACGATTGAAGTAAGCGAGATGGTCACGATGGTGGCCATTGTCGCAGAGCTGGTTAAGACAGGGCTGACGTTCCGTGTTCAGGAACGTGGCGCTTATTGGGTTATCGAATTACTGGGAGGCTATTGATGAAGCTGAAAAACCACCTCGAGCTGCTGGAGATCCTGCGCCTGTGGCTCGAGGACAACATCGACATGGACTCCGAGCTGGAGTTCACGGACGGTGTGACATCGGCTGACATGTTGCCTGTGATAAAGGCAGTCGAGTCACTGTTTGATATGCCGAAGGCGAAGCGTTGCGATCCACCGTGGCAGGAGTATCACCACGTGCCAGAAGTTATCGCGGAGATGAACCGCGCCGAGTCCCAGATATGGAACGAGGCCCGGGACTATGTGTTGAACCGACTGAAAGGGAAGAGCTGATGCGTACGATCACCATCCGTATCAGGGCCGAAAGTGAAGACGGTGCCATCGCTGCGGCCGAGGCACTGCTGGATGACCTGCGTGACGGGTTCGACTGCCGCTATGACGGCCTCGTCAGCGAGGCTGAATACCGTTTCGAAAGTGAAGGGGAGTATGACGATGAAGAAGGTGAGTAGCGTTATTGCGGTCGTCCTGCTGGCGAGTGTGCTGGCAGGTTGTGCCGGGAACGGCAACCATATCCTGCGCGAAGTGCCCAGCATCCAGCGCATCCTGAATGAGACACCACAGTTATGACCGAACAGAACAACACTGGCGGGGTGGTGATCCCCGCAGACCAGACAAAGCACCTGAGCTACGTGCTGCGTCAGGTACTGGGTGGGCCTGAGATGATGGCCTTCCATGAAGGCGGCGTGGTGTGTGCGATTGAGCTGCACAAAGACCATCGCCGGGTGTTAGAAGGCTTACTGAAATTACTGCAAGGAGAAGTGTGATGACCGCTATTGTGACAGGTATGTATATCTTTGCCGGCTTCCGCGACAAGCTGGTGGCCGTGGAATCAGACGGCAATGAGTCAGGTGCCGAGACGATTAAGTCGGCGCTGGGCGGCGGGGAGATCGAGTGCGCGGTAACCATCTCCGGTTATGCGTTCTCGGCAGAACGTGTGACCAACCGGGTGTATGACGAGAGCAGCGAGCCTGGCCCGGGCGTCTGGGAGTATGAGGTGGCCGAAGAACTCGGGCGCTGGTTGGCGGATTATGCTTTGAGTGAAGGGGAAGCGCCGACGGACATGGAGTGGGAAGATGAGGTCGAGCGTCGCACCCGCCAGTTTATGGCACGGTCGGCCTGAATTCAGGCCAAAGCGAGGTGAGTATGGCAGTGACGTACAGTATTCACAGCGGCACGCCGGGAGAGATCCCGGTGGAGCACACGGCAAGCAGTGTCGACGCTGCTAAAACTGACTACCGTCTGTGGGTGATACAGGCATCACGGATCGGTAACACGTACGAGAACTCTTTCATGGACGTGGTGGATAGCCGGGGCAATGAGCACCGCTACGTTCCGGGAAGTTGCATAGGGTCATTAAGGAGAGTGTGATGGAACTGGATCTGCATAGAAATTTTCTGCCTATGGGCGACCTGATCATCTGGCTGGATCAGATGGACAAGACTGACCTGACAGCTCTCGATGAGGACGAAGAGCAGCTCTACAAAGAGGTACAGGAGGCGGTGCTAATGGCCAGCCACATGGATGTGCTTGATGAGTTCGTCAGCGACGACCGCATCAACACGTACCTCGACCAGCAGCTCGAGGATGTGTACGGCAAAGCGGCGGTGGATTTCCTCGGCCAGTGGGTGGACTGGGAGCAGTGTTACAACGCGCTCAAGATGGACTGGGGTACCGTGACCATCGGCGAGCATGACTGGTGGTACCGTAAATGATCGTGAAGGCATACGGTATTGAGATACGCAACGTCACCGGCGGCCACTATGACTGGACGTTCTCGTGCAACGGTAAAGAATATCGTGGGTCGCTGAGTGATATGAAAACGCAGGCGTTAGTAAGCGCCTGTGCTAAACAGCAGGGCAAGAAAAAGCGAGGTGTCAAATGAGCCAGTACAGCAATCAGATTCAGCAGCATGTCTATAACAACCTGGGCGAGATCGAGGATCAACTGGGTGAAGTAACCGTCGACGATGTGCAGGACGAGGTTCGCCGCACGCTGGAAGAGCACGACTTCTATCCGCCAGAGTTCAGCTACAACAACGAACTGCTGGACATCATCGTCGACCGTGAACTCGAGGATCCTGACTACGTGTGCTTCGATGGGATCGAGAGCGCGATGGAAGCGGTCAAGCGTGAAGCCGAGGCCATCGTGGACGCCACCTACTATGCGTACCTGAGCGCTGCCCTGGACGAGCTGGAAGAAGCGCTCGATGACGGGGTGGACATCCTCGAGAGCATGGGGCTGGAGGTTGAGAGTATCAAAGGTGGTGATGCTGGGTATGGCGACTGTGTGCACAGCGAAGAACACGATGTGGGTACCGGCGGCAACATGTTCCTGTGGCGCACCTACAACGTGGCGCAGGTCGACATCAACGGCATGTCATTCACGCTGACACTGGCAGAACCAGAAGAGGATGAAGAAGATGATCAAGAAAGCGAATGACCAGTACGCCGCCTGGCTGGCGCAGGCTACGGCGAACAAGGCGGCACTGCACTATTACGATTGCCCACACTGCGGAGCCAGCACAGCGACGCTGACGCCGCCTGTGGGGGATGTATGGAACTCGTTCGCCACCTGCCCATACTGTGCGGGGCTGTATTTCAAGGTGGCTACCAACGAGAAGGGTACGCCTGCTGTTAACATTCAGACGGTACCGGAGGTTGTGAGTGGCTGACGAAGATGCGAAGGCCCGGGCGGAATGGCTCAAGCCTTACCGCAAGGTGCTGGTGTTCCCAGCCACCAGCATATCGATCGAGGTGACGGGCCGGGAGCAGCCGATGTGCAAGCAGATAGCGGAGGCCATCGACATCATGGTGACCTTCATGCTGTGCAATAAGATCCACGGCAACAGCAAGAAGGCGATGCAGGCTTGCGCCCGGGAGCTGATGAAGCGGGTGAAGGACAGGCACAACTACCACTTCCTGCTGGAAGTATCGAAGGCCTGGCTACCGGATGCCCAGCTCAGGCAGAAGGTGCGACAGATGAAGGAGGCCGAAGCGAAAGCACAGGTCGCCATGAAGCGCGCCGGCGACTGGCCAGCGTGGATGGACGAGGAATAACTGGCCTGAATTCAGGCCGAATAAATACTGTAAGGGTACCCAGTGGTGCCCTTCGTACGATAAGAAATTCAAGGAGTTGTGATGGACAATCGAATGAACAAGGTACAGTACAATGACTGCGTGCTGTACATCACCGACCGGGATCTGAATGACGTGTTGCTGAACGGCCCAGCGTACCCGGTGGTGCAGAAGCCATACCTCGAAGTGCAGATGGAGAACTGGTACAGCGCTGACTTTCCAGAAGGCGTAGAAGATGTCGGGCAGATGTTGAACTTCCTGTGCGACAAGCTGTTCAACATGCCGCCGGCGATGCGTGACCGTAGCCACGAGGACGTTTACAACGTGGTGCCTGCAGTGTGGCTGACGTTCGGTGAGCTGCCGCCGGCGCTCGAGAAGGAGGCCATCGAAGAGGGGTTCGATCAGGACGATGACATGCGCTACCTCGTGTACAAGCTGGCCACAGGTGAAGAGACGTTCACCACCAGCGAGTGCATCATGCGCAGCGACGGCTTCTGGCATGGCACCTATGGCGTCAGCAACACAGCAGGCCAGGGCGTCTTAGATTTACACAGTGATCATTGGTTATTAGCCCTCATCGGGTAGGAGATTTTATGGTAGTCAACCCAATCGGAAGAACCGAAGCAATCCGCGCGCTGAAAGAAGGCGACGTCATGTTCTGGACGTCACCGTTCATTAACCTGTCGACAGAGATGACGCACCTGCAAACGTCGGCGCGTCGGCTGGGTGTGAAGGTGACATGCACGAAAGTCCTGGTGGTCGCCGAGGGTGAGATCCCGGAGGCCATCATCAAGGTGGAGCGTACCGAATGAAATTCAGTCCGAAGGCGAAGAGCTTTCTCGAGCAGGGTATGAACCTGCACCGCATGGTTGAGGAACGTCTGCGTGTTGAAGCGCAGGCGTTGAAGATCAGTATGGCCCAGTACGAAGAGTCGATGCTGGGTGAGATCCTCGACCGCGAGCTGGCCAACTGGCGGCAGCAGATATGGTTGCAGGAGACAGTGAACCTGCGGGAGTACCCGACAGTACACCGGCCTGATGGCAGCGTGAAGCGGGTATGTGTGTACATCAAAGGCCGCTGGGTTGGCGGCTACGATATCCGGGTGACGTTCATCCAGGATGAAATCATTATCGAAGGAGTACAGTTACGTGAAGAGCCTGATTGTTCTGATGCTGGCGGCGCTGCCGGCGATAGCACAGAGCGTTGAGTACACGCAGTGTGACATTCGTATCGAGCTGGACAACGGAGAGAAGTTGCCGGTAGAAGAGAACGCCCTGCGGGTTACTGACCTGGGCCATGAGTATGTGGTGCACAGCGTGAAGCATCCGTACGTCAACCAGCCAAGCGGTGAGCTGGTGCACAGGGTTGCCGTCGGTGATGGCGTAGTGATCGAGAGGTCGGAACCCAACGAGCAGAACGGGTTTGTCTATGCCCGTTCGAACGTGAAGGTGCCGGGGTATAAGCAGAGCTATGCGGTCTGGATGGACGGTGGCCTCATGCAGATGCTCTGTAATTGACACAGGCTGACAAGCCATCTACTATGGGAGGGTCAAACGCGAGGTGAATATGACTGAACAGGAACAGAACGACTTATACGATCAACGTATTGCAGAGTGGACTCAGCTCGACCGTGACGAACGCCTGCGCCGAGCTGCGGTGTATCAACAACAGTACCCGATGGGTGAGTACCTCTTCATGTATCGCAAGTACATGGAGAAGGGTATGGATCCCCTGGGTGCCTACCTCAAATGGATCTGGATAGACAAAGGTCTTTAATAAATTAAGGCCACCAGCTCGCAGTAGCCGGTGGCCTTCGCATAAGGTTTGTGACAACTATGCAAAAACAAGTATACGCAACGCTGGACAAAGCGCAAGCGATGGCCGAGTTTCGCGTCGGTCTTATGGGGCGACCGCTGTGGGTATACGCAGTGGACGGTGGCTATTCCCTGACATCAAAGGGGCACCACCTGCGCCAGCCGCCGGCCGCGATGATCAGCGCCGATGAGTATGCACGTACTCGACCTCAGACTCAGCAGAACAGAGACGCATCTGCCGCGCCAGAGCGTGTGTACCGCGTGCTGTATTCGTTTAATTCCAACGCCTTCTCCCAGTTCTTCCAGAACGTAGACCCTAAGCTGCTGGGCCTGCTGATCGGGGAGCCTGGTAACTGTCTCATCATCAACGTCAGCCGCACGATGGACGGCGTGCAGGCACTGCGCCTCATCAACAGCCTGCGCCAGCACTCAGATGCGTTCGTCTGGTACAGCTTCATCTCAAAGAACACGATGATGGTGACCAACGGAGCCACGATGTTCGAGGCGCGCCAGCCACACTACAACGCTGACTACATCCATGCGGCAATGACTGCACCAAATAGCGAGGTGTCCCATGACTAATAAGAAAGAAACCAAACGCGACGTAGAGATCTCCCTGCAGCGAAGCAATCAGGACGACAAGAACGTGTCGTTCCGGGTACGGCTGAACACGGGCCGGACAATCACGCTTACGATGTCGCCCTACTATTTTGCGCTGATGGTCACAGGCATGTCCGATGTGCCCGCAGAGATGACGCTGCGCAATGTCGAGGTAGTCGTTGCCCCACGCAGTACGGCGCAGGATAAAGAGGTCGCACATGCTGAGGCGCTGCGTAATGCGGCGCTGGGAGGTGGCTGATGGCCACACTGATGCCGCAGTTAGCGGTAGCCTATGCCCACCCCGGGAACCGTCGGCCCCGGGGTAAGGTGGTGGAGCGGATTAACTGGCTGGAGTTCCAGGCTTTTCGGATGCGTGAGGAGCGACGCCGGCGGGCACATTATCCGTACGAGCCAGACCTTCCTGACGGGTGTGTGGGATGTGCGATCGGCCGCAAATGGTTGTGGCGTGAAGAGGCAGAGCTGCGCAATCAGTTCGAAGCCGGTGCCACGCTAGAGGCTATGGCACGAACTCATGAGCGTACGTATGGCGCTATCATTGCCCGACTGCAAAAGCTGAAATATATCGGTACACGGTTCATGCCCGGCAAAGGACAGGTGGCATACCTGTATCGCAGGGCATACGGGTACCGCCCGGAAGGAAGTCTCAGCAGTGATAGGCTGTTCGCAGTACAACGTAACGGGAAATGGCGGGGGGTATACGATGCGCCATAAAGTCAAGCTGGTGATGAAACGCCTGCGAGATGTCCAGCCAGGCGATGTGTATGTGGGGCGTGGTGGCTGGCAGTCAGTGTCGTCAGCACGTGAGGTACTCGAGGTAAGGCCATCGTTTAAGAAGCCCGGGAAGATGTCGCTGGTGTACCGGCTGGATGGCGCAGCGCAGAACTACGGTAAGGTGCGGCGCTGGCCTGACTTCTATGTCATCTGCTTAAAGGATCCATGCACGTGTTCCAGCGTGGATTACTGCGAGCGATGCCTGTTACTAATGAGCAAGAGGTAGTCATGGATAGAGAAGTGGTAATCAGCCGTGAGGTTATGAAGATGCTGGAGCAGCACGAGAGACAATTGCAGTCCGTACTGCAAAGTCAAACGGCACAGCTCGAGAGGGTGCTGCACCAGCACGAGCACCGCCTGGCCGAGATTATGCTGGCCGAGACACCCGTCCTGCAGGACGTGGTGCTGGGCGGTATGCAGCGCTGGCTGCAGGCGATCATCACAGAAGAGGCTGGCCTGGCTGACGCAGAAGATGCGCGTTGCCTGCTGCGCACCGTTAACCGTATGCGCAACACCATAAGCACCGAGGGGAAGCTGTGAAGAAGCACACCAAAGAGACGCTGCACGAGGCGTTGAAGTCCGGGGAGATTACCGTCAGGGTCGGTAGCTGGAGTGTCACAGATGGTAAACACACGCCGTACGAGTGGCGTCTCGAGTGCCCTGATGGTTTGTTCCAGCGCAGCACGCGGTCAGTCACGAGCTGGTCGAAGTGGTGGCCCAACCCTGACTGGACGCCATCAAGTTATGGATATGTTTCTCAAGGGTACTGGCGCAAGTGTGGGTGGCGGCAGCAGGAAGCACTCGACTGGTACTTTTCCGAAGCGCACAAACTTAAACTGATAGAGGATCGATACGCAGATGGCCAAAAGTAAGACGACGCCGGAAGGCAAGGTGAAGGAAAAGATTGACGCACTGCTGACCCAGCACCATGCCGAGTGGCTAAACCCGGCGACGTGGGGCATGGGCGAATCAGGCAAGTCCGATAAGGTGGTCTGTGCCTACGGCCATTACATCGCCATCGAGGCGAAGGCCGGGAAGAACCAGCCGACAGAACTGCAACGTGCCGCACTGCGAGCCACGTTGGATGCTGGAGGCAGTGCTTGCGTCATCAATGAAGAGACGCTGCCGCACCTGGCCGTAATGCTCGACCGTCTGAAAGATGATGAGCGTCATGGTATCCGCTCGATGAAAACGGTCATCCAGCCTGACCATGTGAACATCTTCCAGGAAACCGTATCCCTTAACCCCGAGGACTTCGAATGAAACTGAACCATTCCAACTACATATCCCTGGTAAATGATCTGGTGAGCGCCTTCGGCAACCTACCATCATTCGCCAGCGAAACCGAAGTGCGTGCCAACATCGAGAAGCTACTGTACATCCACGGTGTCGGTATTGATCATGTGCCCGCACCAGTAGATGGCGACCGCGATGAGTTCGCGAATCACCAGCCGGTCATCGACATGTGCGAGCACGTTATCAAAGCGGCGGCGCGCGCGGGCATTGAAGGTAACGAGATGTTGACCCTCAAAGCCAACGTGCTGAACGTCGCCGATCGCATGAGCGATATGATTCTGTCGCTGCGTACCACGGTGTCGAACCGTGAGGCTGACTTGAGAGAAGCACGTGGCCAGCGTGTCCCGAAAGCTGGACGGTTAGCTCCGGTCGCAGGACTGGACGATGCGTACTCATCCCTGCGCCGGGTACTGGATGCCGCATACGACCAGGCGGCCACCGGCAAAGGAGCTGAGCGCCACGCTAACGCACGTTCGTTTGAGTCCCAGCCGATGCAGAGTATCTCGGATTTGCTGGGCGACAACCACGGTCTGCTGTTCCAGGCGGTCAAAAAGATTCAGGAGTCCACACGCCTGCCGCACTATCGCCGGCGCGAACGTGAACTGCTGGGTGCCATTAACTACATTGCCGGTGCGATCATCTTTGATGTGAACCACTCGGCCCCGGAGGAAACCGATGCCGCGGATTGATGGTGCTGACCAGGTTATCGCTGGTCTGGAAGCGAAGATCGATAAGCTGGTTGCCGACAACAAAGCACTGCGTGAAGAGAACGCGCAGCTCAATGACGAGCTGGACGCCATCTATGCAGAGCCGCAATGGTTCTCGCATCGTGGTGACTACCTCGTTATCGTGGCGGTCGTCTGCATCCTGGCGGCCGCCGGTTATTACGTGGGCAAACTGAGAGGGTGGTGGTGATGACCCAGAACTTACCCGACGCGCCAGTACCACGGCGCAAACAGATCCTGCCGGAAGGTGTCATCCGGGCGAAGGATAACGTCGACGACTTCTCGTTCTCGCAGAAGAGCCGGCAGTCCGAAGCAGAGCATAACATGGGCTACTACCTGGCCGAGCTGAACAACCGCAATCAGGAGCTGGAGAATCTGGTTGAGCAGCAGGACAAAGACCTGGCCGCCCTGCGCAGGGAGAATGCTGAACTACGTGAGCGCAGCATGAAGGTGGTGACCGCAGCAGCGCCAGCGGCGCTGCCTGACTTTAGCAATGCGTCACGTATTGCTCGCCAGCGCAAGCTACTGGAGGACAAAGACAGTGAGCTGAATCACCTGCGCAATCAGGTTAACCATCTCAATGGCGAATACTCTACGGTTGCCCAGCAGCGTAATGAAGCACGTGAGCTGCTGCGTACATCACAGGCGCAGCTTGACCTGGTACGGGATGAAAGTCGTATGCAGCGGTCACGTTTGGACATAGTTACCAATCACCGGGATGCGTGGCGTTTGGCGGCAGTCATGTTTGCGATAGCTTTTGTCGGCGCACTAATTTTAGGAGGGTGATGTGTCATTCAACCGTAAGATGACGATGGGCTTACCGCCCGTCGTACTGGACTGGGAAACATTTTATGATCCCGCCGATAAGTACAGCCTCACCAGCATGACGTACGAAGAGTACGTCCGTGACCCCCGCTTCCAGGAGATCCTGTGTTCGTTCTACCTGCCGGAAGAGGGCGAGCACTGGTACGCTGTGGGGCACAAGAACATCGCCGCTGAGCTGCGCGCCCTGCGCCTGCATGAGTGCGCGATGGTGGCGCACAACAATAACTTCGACGGCTTCATCCTGCGCGATGTGCATGGCATCGAAGCTGCGGAGTACATCTGCACCCTGGCGATGGCTAAGCCTCACGTCGGGGCGAAGCAGTCGGTAAGCCTGGCTAAACTGGCAGAGCTTATTGGCCTGCCGGCGAAGGGTAAGGAAGTTGAGAACGTGATGGGTATGCGGCTCGAGGACTTTACCCCCGAAGGGTTGAAGCGGTACGCCGCGTACGGCCAGCGCGATGATGAGTTGTGCTGGGGGATCTTCATGAAGTTCCGGTCGTTCTGGGATGACATGAGCATGGAGATCATGAGCGACACCATCCGCTGCGGCGTGGTGCCACAGTTCCAGGTGGACGTGCCGCTCCTGCAGGGGTACCTGCCGCTGCTGGAGAAGCGTCAGAAGGATCTGGTTGACGAGCTGGCCAAAGACTTCGGCATGAGCGGTGAAGAGATGTCGAAGGCGCTGGGCAGTAACCCGAAATTCGCAGCGTGCCTGGAACGCCTGGGGGTTGAGCCGCCTACGAAGGTGTCGGAGAAGACGGGGAAGACCTCGTACGCTTTTGCTAAGACGGACATGGGGTTCAAGGAGCTGCTCGAGTCCCCGGATGAACGTGTTGTCACCCTATGCGAAGCGCGCATGGGTAACAAGTCATCCATCGGTGTGAGCCGCGCGCAGCGCCTCATTGATATCGGCCGCCGCGGTCGACTGCCGATGCCCCTCGATGCGTTCGGTGCTGGTACCAGCCGCTGGGTGGCCCTGGGCGGTCAGAAGATTAACGTTCAGAACTTCCCCAAACGTGGTGGCGACATCACGCTCCGTCAGTCCATCATCGCCCCGCCCGGATACCACGTAGTTACCTGTGACCTTAGCCAGATTGAAGCGCGCCGCATGGCCGCACAGTCCGGGCAGTGGGATCTGGTAGAGCAGTTCAAACACGACCTCGATCCCTACTCCATCTTCGCCACTGAGTTATACGGGTACCCGGTATCCAAACACAACGGCAAAAAGAAAGAACGTAACGTTGGTAAAGAATCCATCCTCTCGATGCAGTATGGTTCCGGCGGCCGTGCGTTCTGGCTGCGCCTGCGTTCGGCATACAACATCTACCTCGAGGAAGATTTCTGTGCCGAGGCAGTATGGAAATACCGCCGCAAGTATAAGCACATCACAGATTTCTGGAACCGTTGTGACCAGGCCATCAAAGTGATGCGCTTCGGTGGTGAGTTCGCCTTCGGTGAGAACGATGCGTACCTGGCGGTGAAGGGCGGCATCTACCTGCCGGATGACTACTTCCTCAAGTACGACCAGATACACGAGGTGGAGGACAAAGAGACAGGGAAGAACGAGCTGAAATACATGGACAGGACGAAGCGTTCACTGCGTCGTCTTTACCGGGGCATCGTTGCAAATAACGTGACACAGGGAAGCTCGGCACGTATACTCCAGAATCATATCAAGTGGCTGCGAGACGAAGGCATCTTCATGTGCGGGACAGTGCACGATGAACTGATCTTCCTGGTACCGGACTACGACCTGGAGGAACAGTGTGCACTTATCGAGAGCACGATGAAGCGCGTGCCGGCATGGGCCGAAGGTACCCCTGTCGACTGCGAGCTGACCGTCGGCCCGAACTACGGTGACCAGTATGACTTGCCGATTTACCTCGAGGGTGGGTGCACCAAGCTGGGTGCCGAAGCTGTCATTCGTGAGCGTAAGCGGCAGGCTGCAAACTAAGCGAGGAACTATGCAAGAGATCAAACTCATCATTCACGAAGTGGGCGGCAAGGTTAACCTGCGCGTCGAGGGGATGCCCAGTGATGTGCACACCCGGCTGGCATCGCCGGCGCAGAACGTGACCGTCGCTGAGCGCCTGGCGCTGGTGGCGATGGACGCAACCATCAATGCTCTCGAGGGATTTGGCTTATCAGAGGGGGATGCAGCCCATGAGTAACATCATAATCAGCCGTACTGCTATTGAGTTGCTGGCCGAAGAGTTGGGTGTCGACTTCAATGTCCCACACAACACAGGTTACATGGGGCCGGACAACGAGAAGGGCTTGTTCGTGGAGGCCGTCTCGCAGGTGGGTGGGTTCGAAGGTAACTACCTGGACGACAACATCGAGTATCTCATCGCGGATGAAGAGCGCTTTGCTACGGCCTTTGGTGTGATTTTCCGGGCGTACAAAGAAGCAGAAGCGGAGGTGGGGGATGCGCAATAAGATCCTCATCACTCCGCAGGAGATGAAGGATGTGCTGGCGAACCCGCATGGCCACGATGTAGTGTGGCCAACCGCGGCAGACAAAGCCCTGGCGCTGTCGTTCACGAAGATTGAAACCTTTGAGACGTGCCCCCGCCAGTACGCTGAGAAGTTCATCTGGAAAACGGTACCGTACAAAGAGACGCCGACCACCCGCTGGGGTAACCAGGTGCACAAGGCGATGGAAGATTACGTGCTGAACGGCAAGCCCATCACCGATAAGAGCATCAAGCCTTTCGCATCTGTCGGCGACGCGCTCATCGCCAAAGAGAATAACCTGCACGACCGCGGCATTCTGGTGCGGCCACTGTTCGGTGAGCAGGAGTGGGCGTGCGACCTGACCATGCGTCAGCATAGCTGGTTCGATAATAACGGCGTGTTCCTGCGCGGCAAGGCTGACTGCGGTATGGGTACGCAGAACACCCTGTTCCTGTATGATTACAAAACAGGGAAGGGCAGCAACCCCAAACCAGAACAGCTCGAGCTGATGGGCCTGATGGCGATGGCGCAGAGCAACCTGGTACCGCCGACCGTTAAGAAGATTGACGGCACGCTGCTGTATCTCGAGGCGCGCAAGACGGTACCGTTCTCGATGCCTACCGTCGAGTACAAAGAGCGCTGGGTGAAGTGGGTGAAGCGTGCGTTCGTCATCCTCGATGCGTACCAGCGTGACTCCTTCCCTGAGAAACAGAGCGGCCTGTGCCGCAAATGGTGCGACTGCTTTGACTGCCCGTTCAACGGGCGCAATGCAGACGGTACCGACAAGTGAACGTGTTCGATGAGCTGCGCTTAGTGCAGCTCCAGCAGGACGTCGATGAGTTGAAGTTCATGGTAGGCATACTGCTGGCCGCCATGTTCCGGCACGATGGCACGCTCCTGCGGGAACCCGAAGCGATCATGGATTTGATGGAACACTTTACCAACGAGGTGATAGTCCGTGGCAGAGAACGAGGAAACAGTCGACCCGTTAGTGCAGCAGATGATCAAGAGCGACGCGCTGATCGCAGCACTGGGCCAGGTACGCGACGACCTGCGAAAGCAAGCCAACCAGATCGACGCCGTGATAAACATGGCGTCAAAGCTGGACGAAGTGACGGGCATGGCCGACGCACTCCAGGGCGGCGTCGCCGCATCGAAAGGTAGGCTGATTAACCTGATGAAAAAGATGTACCCGGAGCTGGCCAATGCCAGCGATGAAGAGATTATCAAACGAGTAGGAGGCGTTAAGTCGTGAGCCGCGTTGTCTTTACCCCTGAACTTGTGCGGGAGCTGATCGATTATGACCCTGAGACTGGGGTGATGACGTGGCGGGAGCGCCGCGCACAGTTGTACCTCGACCTGGTGCCGGGGATCTCAATGGAGGCGGCGCTGTCCCGCGCTGGCCGATTCAATATGACATGGGCTGGCCGGGAAGTTGGTACCGACCAGGTGTACAAGAGCGTCAACCGGCGCGTGCGTATCTCGTTCGGTAGTGGCATCACTGCCGTACGCAAGAACGCCACCACGGTAGCGTGGATGCTGGGTGCTGGCCGCGAGCCGCAGTCTGGCAAAGAGGTGATCACCTGGGACGGTAACCCCCGGAATTTAGCTGCAGAAAATATCGTCGAAGTATCAACGCCTGTCCGGTACATACTGGAGAACCCCGCAGCCGGATTGATTCAGCGTCAGGACGGCAAGTGGACGTGGGTTATCAACCACACGAACAACCGTCTGCGCGGCACCGGCGAGGGCTATGATGACAAGCAGGCCGCCAGGGCCGCGCGCGATGAGAAGCTGGCTGAGCTGGGACTGGGCGACATCACCAGGTTAAGCGATGTGATCAATGGCAAAGATTGAGATTTACAAACAGAAGCTGCTGGTGGTTAACGGCACGCCAGCAGAACTGGAGAAGATCAGGACACTGCCGAAATACTGGGACTTGCCAAGCGGCGACGCAGTTGCAGTCCCCTGGACATACGAGGACTCGGCGTGGTTGACGGCAATGGGATACCCGTCAATCAGTCCGATGCCTCTGCAGTACGACTTCCCCTGTCCACCGAACTGGACGGCAATGCGTCACCAGATACGTATCGCTGACTTCCTCATCCGCAACCGTCGCGGCTACTGCCTGGCGGGTACTGGTACAGGCAAGACCGCGAGCGTGCTGTGGGCAGTGGACTATCTGTGGCAGCTCGGGCACATCAAACGTGTGCTGGTCTGCTGCCCGTTATCGGTCATGCTGGACGCATGGGGGCCGACGGTACCGAAGCTGTTCTTCACCCGTCATGCAGTGGCCACCATCCGCGGTGCGCCGGAGAAGAAGCGCCGGCTGGCGACGTCGGACACATTCATCCACGTCATCAACCCGGATGCACTCGAGGGTGTGCACACGGAGCTGATGAACAATAACTATGATGCGATCGTCATTGACGAGAGCACGATGATTAAGAACAAACAGACGAATCGCTGGGCGCTGATGAAGCCGCTGGTGGACAAAGCCACCTGGTCGTGGCAGTTGACCGGTACGCCATGCCCACAGGGGCCACTCGATGCGTACGGCCAGCTCGCCATGTTCAACCGCTTCGAGGTGGTGGACGGCCGGCACATGTCGTTTAAATACTGGCAGATCGCCACGCAGATTCAGCTCAATAAATTTAAGTGGGTGAATAAACACGACTGGCAGCAGACCGTTGCCCGTTACATGTGGCCTGCTATTCGCATCAACACCAGGGATTGTATCGACCTGCCGCCGCGCACTGACAACCGCCGGTGGATAGCACTGACGAAGTATCAGGAAGCGGCCATCAAGGCGCTGATCAAAGACCAGAACATCCGGCTCGGCGGTAAGGAAGTCACTGCCCCGAACCGCGCTGTGCTGATGAACAAGCTGGCGCAGATATGCTGTGGCGCTGTGCTGGACAAAGACGGCGAGCCTGTAGAGCTGCAGCCCACCAGACGCCTGGAGGAATGCAACTACATCATGGGCCAGGCTGAGGGCAAGGTGCTCATCTTCGTACCGTTCCGCGCCGCGGTGCAGACGGTAGCTGAGTACCTGCGCAAGCAGGGGTGGAAGGTGGCTACGGTGGACGGCAGTACGCCCGTCGGTCAGCGCCAGGCTATCTTCGACAAGCTGCAGGTGCCCGGGCGTGAGGATATTGACGGGCTGGTGGCGGTACCGCAGTGCATGTCGCATGGCGTGACGCTCACCGAAGCCGACAACGTTATCTGGTACGCGCCAGCACCGAGCAATGAGGTGTACCTGCAGGCGAACGCCCGTATGGAACGTAATGGCCAGTGCCGCAGTATGACTGTCACAGAGCTATGGTCACACCCGCGTGAGAAAGAGTTGTATGACGTCATCGCGGGGCGTGAGAAGGGACAGTTGACACTACTCGACATTTGCAATAACCTTTTAAGAGGATGACAAGCGAGGTCAATATGAGCAACCCATTAGCAGATTTCACAACTGGCGATCTCGTCAGCTATTACGCTGAGTATCGCCGCCAGGTAGATGCCATCACGGCAGAGGCCGATGCGAAGCTGGCGAAGCCGAAGAAGATGCTGGCCGCCCTCGAGGGTGAGCTGCTTCGTCGCGCGGCGGAAGAAGATGTCAAAGCCTTCCCTTGCAACACAGGCACCTTCTCCCTGGTGGACACCCGCCGCTACAGCGTCAGTGACCCGGTAGCCTGGCAGAACTTCATCTTCAAGGAACAAGACCTGTCGTATCTCGGCAAGTCGTTAACCAAATCGGCAGTTGAAGAGTACGAGAAAACCCACGGCGAACTGCCGCCGGGTGTCGGTACCCACGTTCAACGTACGATTCGTTTCACTCCCAGCAAAAAGTAAAGGGGCATCTTGTGAGTAATGCACTGAGTGTTTTAAACAAAGGTAATGCAAACCTGCCGGCGCATCTGCGCCAGGCTATGGAAAACGATCACTCCTGGGATGGCGTGGGTGGTGTTGCCATCCCCCGCATCGAGGTGAGTGACCGCCGCATCAAAGCCATCCTGAATGGTACCGAAGTGGCCAGCTCGAAAGACCCTATCACCGTCGTGCTGGTTAAGCCGGGTGCCGTGGGCCGTACGTTCTACGCCAAAGAGTATCAGAAAGGCGAGAAGGCTAAGCCGGACTGCTACTCTATCGACGGTATCAAGCCGGCGGCAGATGCACAGAACCCGCAGTCAAACCGCTGCGACACCTGTGAGCAGAACATCAAAGGCTCCAGCAAGACGATGGCCAATGCGAAGGCCTGCCGCTACCGCCAGCCGGTGGCCGTGTGGATCCCCAGCGATAAGACATGGGACACCCTGTTCCGTGTGAGCCTGCCGGCAACGGCAATCTTCCCGGACGAAGAGAACGCAGACGGCTTCCGTCCTCTGAACAAATATGTGAAGGAGCTGCGTGCTGCCGGCGCGAACCCGAACATGGTGTACACCGAGATGGCCATCGACGACTATCAGGATCAGCCGCGTCTGCTGTTCAAACCGATTGGCTGGATCGAGAACGAAGAGGACTTCGCCCAGGTGCGCAGCCTGCTGGAGTCTGATGCTGTCGACGACATCCTGAACACTATGCCGCAGGATGATGACACTGCCACCAGTGGTGCGGCTTCTGCCCTGGGTCAGCGCCCGTCGCACATCGATAACGATGGTGTTGACACCCGCCGCAGCCGTCGCGCTGACGCCAACCAGGTACCGGAGCTGCCGACTGAATGGCCGCAGGGTGTGGGCGATACCGAGTTCATCGACGACAACGACACATACTGGTTCCACCCGGAGAGCGACAGCTACTTCATGGTGAAAGCCGGTGAGAACCTGCCGCTCGATGGCGTGTGCGAAGAGCTGAGCTATGAGGCGTTCGTTTCCGACGTCGCACAGCAGAAGCGCGAGCAGGCAGAGAAGCGTGCTGCTGAGGAAGAAGCCCGTCGCAAGGCCGAAGAAGAGGCACGTCGTAAGGCCGAAGAAGAGGCACGTCGTAAGGCGCAGGAAGAAGCCGAACGTGCTGCCGCCCTGGAGCGTGCGCAGTCGCCAACCCGTCGTCGTGCAGCGCCTGCAGCAGACGCTGGTGCGGGTACCACTACCCGTCGTCGCGCCGCGGCTCCGGCACCCGAAGCTGACGCTGCGCCAGCACCGACCTCTCGCCGTCGTGCTCCGGCACCGGCTGATGATGCGCCGCAGGATGCCGCACCTGCGCCAACGTCTCGCCGCCGTACCGCTGCGCCGGTAACCGTGACGGAACAAGAAGGGGTTACTACCGTAGAGGAAGAACTGGCACCAGCACCGACATCCCGTCGCCGTACGGCCGCAGCCGCCGATACTGACACGGCTGATGCTCCGCGCTCTCGTCGCCGCGCGCCAGTGCCAGCAGGTACCGGCGCTGCAGCACCGGAAGATGACGGGGTAGCGCCACCAGCACGTCGCGCTGCTGCAGCCGCTGACCCGGAAGCACCGGCATCCCGCCAGCCGTCCAATAACCTGGCGGCGCTGGAAGATATTATCCTGGCCGAGAACAACGACGACTAACCACAGTGCCGGCTCTTCGGGGCCGGCTATCTAGTAAGGGAAGCAAATGGATCAAGCAACACAAGCGTACATCTTCTGTGACCTGGACGGGTGCCTGGCGCTGAATAACCACCGCGGCCACCTGGTACCAACCGGCGAAGCGCGCAATGATAGCGAGGCCTGGCGCGAATACGTTATGGCTTGCCGCTTCGACGAACTGAACCACACCATCGACAGTCTCATCCGTGGGCTGGCCGGGGCAGGGTACTTCATCCAGATTGGTACCGGCCGCATGGAGTACGCCCGGGGCGTCACTGCCGAGTGGCTGCTGCGCCACCACGTTCCTTTCGGAAATGTGATGCACCGCGCAGATGATGACTATCGCTCGAATGCACTTGTCAAAGAAGCCATGCTGGATACCTGCATCGCACAGTTCGGCGCGCTGCCGAGCATGGCTATTGAGGATGACCCGGACACTATCGCCATGTACCACCGCCGTGGTGTCAACGTACTTTCTGTGGCTACTCGCAGTAGCTGCCTGACTATCTGAGAAGGACTTGAGCAATGCACAATGACCCGAACACCATCGAAGAATACGCAGAGAACATCGCCGAGCTGGCCGATGGCTTAGGCATTAATAACAAGACCTTAGCCATAGTTCTGCCGCACATGTCAACCTCGCGTATCAGTCGGTTAGTAAAAGAGCATAAGGCTGGCCCCGAGTTTGCTATGGACATTCAGTACGCCTATGATGTTCTGCTCGAAGCTCACATTCGCGGTGCCCTTCCTGTTAGCCCGAGAACCAGAACGCCTGCCGTACTAAAATTAATCGCTGACATGATCGTCGCTGAAACTAAGTTTGCGATCATGACCGAACAACACGGCAACCCTGGCTTTGACGACGCTGACGACCTCGCTACCTATCAGGCAATAGCAGAGAAGGCCGCGACATTTACTGACTGATAAGGACAAGGTTTGTGACTAACGCAGCGGAACTGAATCAGCAATTTCTGGAAGAGATTCTTCCAGCAACCGGCAACATCGTCGTGTGCCCGGGGAAGAAGAGTAAGGGTATCTGGACTGACTTCACTGACCCGGTATGGCGTGAGAAGTTCCTGCAGGCAAACCGGGACAAGGACGTCTACTACAGCCCTGCCTCTTACCAGGGCAAGGCTCGCAAGCAGGACGAGGCAGTCGCAAGCTGCGTCCTCTTCATGGATATTGATGCCGGCGAAGTCAAGCAGGCTAAGCATGGCAAGGAAAAAGTTTACGACGACTGGAAGCACGCGCTGAATGACATCCTCGAGTGGGTGGCATGGGCGAAGGTGCCGGCACCGTCCTGGATCATCCGCTCCGGGGAAGGCCTGCACCTGTACTGGGTATCGAAGGACGAGATGAACCGCGCAATGTGGGAGCCGCTGCAGCGCGGCCTCATGCGCAAAGCCGTGGACGGTGATGTCAAGGTTGATGGTGCCGTCGGTTCGATGAATGAGCTGCTTCGTTTGCCCGGTGGTATCCACCAGGCCAGTGGCCACACTGTGGAGATACTGGAGAACCAGAGCACCGGCGTCCAGTACGACTACCTGGATCTCTGCCGGTACTTCCCGCCGGTGGATAGTGCGACGGCCTCGGCACCAGGTGCCCTGGGCGTTATGCCTGCGCACCTGCAGGGTGAGATGGACGACACATGGTTCATCGAACAGCCTCATGCACCGCGCAGTTTCCGTAAGCTGCTCGAGCGATCATTAAACGGTGAGGGCTGTGCCTTCGTCGCAATGGGATATACCGACCAGGCGAAGCTGGCTGAGGAACCGTGGCGCGCGATGCTGTCACTGGCGATCAACTGTGACGATGGTGCTGAGATGATTCATGAGATCAGCAATAAGCACCCGGAATACAGCGCGTCAGAGACGGAGAAGAAGGCTGACTACGTGGTGGACAAACCGTACCGCTGCGTCTCGATCGAGAACCTGTGTCCGGGCATCTGTAATGGGTGCCCACACAAAGTGAAGTCGCCTATCACGCTGGCCAATACCATCGACACGTCTAACCTGGTGTCGCCGGCAGAGCACCGGCAGAAGATCCTGCGTGAGAAGAAAGCACTGCTGGCTCCGGCCACTGATAGTAAGAGCAGCGCACGCCGGGTGGTGGCTGAGAAGATTGCTGACCTCGATGCGATGGAGCCAGTGTTCCCGGACGGGTATGCCCTCACCCCATCGGGTAAGTTGCTCAAGCACCAGAAGGACGGTGAGCCGGTCATCATCTACGACCGTCCGTTCTACCTGGTCGAACGCCTCAAGTCTGATGGCGACGGCGACATGCTGTTGATGCACTACGAGTCGCCACAGGATGGGATTCGTGAAGTGTCCATCCCGCAGACCGCACTATCGTCTAACGATGTGCTCCTGAAACTGCTGGCGAAAGTGGGCATCCTCTCCACCAGTAAATTCCAGGATACGGAGTTACCAATGTTTCTGAAAAAGAGTGCGCTGGAAATGCAGCAGCGCAAGGCGCGTGACCTGCGCCATAACTTCGGGTGGCAAGGCCACACGGACAGCTTCGTCCACGGCCGCCACGAGTTCACCTCCGATGGGGAGATCCACCTCACCAGTGTTGCCGGCGGCGATAGCTTAGTCGAAGCCATGCAGCCGATGGATGATGCTGACCCTGCAGAGTGGGGCCGCCTGGCGCAGCAGTTCATGATGAAAGGTTTCGAGCCGGGTATGTTCGCCATCGGCCTGAGCCTGGGCGCGCCGCTGTTTAAGCTGGCCAACATGCAGGGTGGCCTGGTGCATCTGTACTCCGCAGTATCGGGCCGCGGTAAGACCACCGCGATGCGTACGGCGCTGTCGGTTTGGGGTCGCACCCAGGCGAGCAGTGCCGGCTCCGGCCTGATGTGTATCGCCAACGATACGGAGAACGCTATCTACGGCCGTCTGGCTGCGCTGGGTTCGATCCCTACCGGTATTGATGAGCTGACCGATAAGCGCGAGGACGAACTGCGCCGCCTGCTGTACAGCATCACCCAGGGCCGTCAGCGTGACCGCCTGGAGGGACAGTCCAACACCCTGCGTACGAACACTGGCACGTGGCAGATGGCCGTCATGTCCACCGGAAACACCTCGATCACCGAGCGCATGGGTACCGCCGGCGATATGCGCGACGCAGTGCTGGCACGTATGCTCGAGCTGGACTGCGAGCACATGCCGGTGCTGGACTTACCACCGGGTAAACTCGACGAGTGGTTGAGCGAGGTGGAGCACCATCATGCCGGCATCGTAGGCCGCATGGTGTCGTACTTCATCACGAAGAACAAAGACGCGCTGCGTAAGAATATCCAGCACGTGCAGGACGTCACCCTGGCTGACCTCAAGTTTTCCCCGAAAGAACGCTTCTGGCGCGGCATGATGGTGTGTGCATTGTCTGGCCTGCAGCTCGGCAGCGCACTAGGATTGTTCCGCTTCGATGAGAAGATCATCATCGACTACTTCGCCAGCCTGCTGGGTAGCAGCCGCGCGGAACAGCGTGAGGCACTGAACTCACCGAAGGATATGATTGCTGACTTCCTGTCCGACCACATCGCTGACCAGCTCGTGGTACCGACAGAAGCACACGTGCCGAACGAACTCGACATACCGAAGTCGCTGGTGTCGAAGTTCGTTCGGGAAACCGAAACCCTTTACATCTCGCAGCGTGCGTTCCTCGACTGGGCGACGCAGCAGAAGATGGGTACGAAACAGGCCGAGAAGTACCTGGTCAGCCTCGGGGCCACCACCGATCGAGTGGCGCTCATCCCTGGCGAATCAGGCCGCGAGTCTCGCATCAAGTGCTGGATTGTGCCGAACTATAAACTGGCTTCGCTGCCGCCGCGCGAACCAACATCCGAAGAACAGTCGTACATGGACATGATGGAGAGATCCCGATAATGACTACGAACAAGTTACCCCAGGTAAACGAGGCGGCACCGCGCCGCCGCAGCGTGGCCGCGAAACCGGCGGCCGAGAAGAAAGCGAAGCCGACTGCGCAACGTAAGAAGGCTGCGCCGGCCGCAGGCAAACCTGCTGTGGCTGACCATGCCCCAACGCCTGAGCAGACTGACATCGTACTGCGCGACCAGGCCGAACGTGCACGTCTGGCGCGCGAGGCTGCGCTACAGGCTACGACGCCAGCAACGTTCAGCCCCGAGCATATTGGCGCTGTCGAATTAGCGCCAGGTATGTATGAGACTGCGCCGGCAGCTCCGGCACCAGCTCCGGCACCAGCTCCGGCACCAGCTCCGGCACCAGCAGCTCCGGCACCGCTGGACTCCAGCCAGCTCATCGTTAACCAGGAGCTGGTTGACGTGCTGAAAGCTGTGAAGGGTACCAGCCTGGGCGACTTCGAGAAGTTCCTGCACGAGCTGTACCCCATGATGGAACTGTGGCGTCAGGCCACAACTGAGGGTGCTGCGCGCCGGCACGCACTGTCCATCATGCTGCTGATCAAGGAACGCTTCTGATGGGTGCGGGGTTTTCTAATAGCAAGACCCCGCAACACCTGCGGGGCAAGTGGCGTACCCCCGTCAAGCTGTACGCTTCGCAGGATAAGGAGTTCCAGTTCACTGGTGATGTGGCCGCCGAGCCACACACGGCTCTCCACCCGCGTTACATCACGAAGGAAGAAAACGCGCTGGTGCGCCGCTGGGACGACTTCGGGGGCATAGTGTGGTGTAACCCTCCCTACGACGACATCATGCCGTGGGTGCAGGTAGCGGCCCACTGCTGCGACCGTGGTACTGGGTGTGTGATGCTGGTGCCGGCGAGCACATCCGTCGACTGGTGGGCTGAGGCGTTGGCCACTGTGTCGGAAGTACGATTCATCATTGGTGGTCGGGTTAAGTTTCTCGACCCCCAGACGGGCAAAGCGCGCAACGGGAACATGGGTGGGAGTGCATTCCTCATCTGGCGTCCCGGCGATTTCCCCAAAGAAGCGCGGGTCACATGGCACGACCGTGACACGCTGTACGCAACCGGCGAGAAGTACCTCGCTGATAACTTCCACCGCCTGCCGGTGGGTAAGGAAACGCAATGAGTGTTGTTGTGTTTGATGGCTTTGACATTGTTGGTGATCGATACCTGGGCCACGGCTCAATGATCTACGACATGCACAAAGTCGGTGAGACAGACCACTTCTTCTACGGCTTCGTCGGTGCGCCATCCGTGGCGCAGATGATGGTTGCGAAGCTGCAGGACGAATGGGAGAAACCGGGATACCAGATGCGCCTCAATGAGTGGTCGCTGGGTCTCTCCGACCGCACTGCGAAAGACGACATCGCAGAGCTGTTGGTTATCCCGAAGCAAGGCGACTACATGCTGTACTGGTTTGTCGGATTACCGATACATCGCATGACTCGTCAGCCCTACTACCTGGGATACCGGGATGGCTACGGCCTGTTCAACTACTGCCGCGCGCTGCAGGATGGTAAACCATTCGCCCGAGATTGTGTAGGCATGTGCATTACGGCCAGCGCGGTAAGCAACGACCCCTATGCTGTCGGCCCCTTCGATGTGCTGACAGTTAACCCTGTTGAAGCATTACAAGGATAAGTTATGGAACAGAAATTTACTGACGTCAGTCTGGACATCGAGAGTGCCGGCACCGTAGCGGGTTACATGGTGCTGAACATCGGCGCGATCTTCTTTGACCGTAAGCGTGGCACCTTCGGTGAGCGCATTGACCTGAGCCTGGACGTGCAAGACCTTGAGGCGAAGGGGTACAAGAAGAGTAAGAGCACGATGGAGTTCTGGGACAAGCAGCCTGACGGCGTACGTGAGCACTGCTGGGCGGGCATCCTGCCAGTCAATGATGCGCTTCGCCGCCTGGCGCGCTTCCTGGAACCGGCGCTGTTCAATGACAGCCACATCTGGGTGAAGGGCGAGCACATGGATATCGCCATGCTCGAGTTCATGTATGATGCCGAAGGCCTGCCGGTACCGTGGATGTATCGGGCACCGAAAGACCTGCGCACGTATGAGCTGGCGCTGGTTGATGCCGGCCTCGATACTGAGTTTATCATCCCGCACGAAGGCCCCGCACATACCGGGCTGTCCGATGCAATCTACCAGGCACGCTGGGTAATGGCCGCGTTCCGTCGACTTAATCAGTGAGGATTCTATGAGCGATTTCGATATTTGGATTGAAGGTTTGCGCAAGGTGGTACTGACGGCCACCGGCTCCAGTGCTGTCGACGAAGAAGCGTGGGTGGAAAACTTCGAGCGTGGCCAGACGCCGTTAGAGGCCTGGCTGGAAGAATACCCGGAGGATGCTGAGCTGTTCGACGAGGACTGGGAAGATTGATTGGAAAGCCCCTCAACCGAGGGGCTTATCATTTAGACTGCGGCTTCATCCGGGTCGCCTTCGGACAGGCTTACCAGCGACAGATAAAGAATCTGCACCTTCTTGCCTTCACGAGTGATCGTATCTTTGGCAAAGACGAACTCATAGCCGAAGGCTTTGACCATAGCATTCATCTCTGCAATACGGTCGTCCCAGTTACCGAAGACGTAGAGCATATCAACAGCACTCTGCTCCACAATGTAAGGACGATCCTCAATCAGCGCAGCGTGCAGTGCACCTACCACTAGTTTCTGAATATAGCCGTCCGGTACCGTCACGGAGGTATCCCCCTGTCGAACATATTCCATACCATAACTCCTATTTACGGGTAGACTTTGCGGTCAAGCTCAATGTGCGGCCCATCTTTCAGGGTAGTCCAGTCACCGCCCCATACGATGGCGATGCCCAGCTTCTTCGCTTCGGCTTTGAAGGCATCCGCCACCGCCTGATAATACTTCCATTCCCAGGTGATGTCTTTGCCCAGGTAGACCACGAAGTCGATAGCGTGGCCAGTGAGATGGCGGGAGTTCATTGTCTGGCTCGCGCCGGCGGCAACGTTCTTCGCCTGCTGCTCTTTACTGCGCAGCCCCTCAGTAATGCCGAAGTCATAAGGTGAATTAGCCAGCGTGGCACGCACTAGCTTAACGAGATCTGGGTGTACGCCTTGCAGATTAGTCTCAGAGCGTTTACTGAATTTGAACATTATCATCTCCTTTGCACTGGGCGAGTTCACGCTCAGCACGAATCAGTTGATCCATAAGTTTCCGGCGTTCCTCGGACTGTTTGGCCACTGTCTCCTGCAGGGTCTGCACCTGCGCTGACAGCCTGGCCACTTCGTCCCGGAGCATGGCAATCACCTGGGCCTGTGAATTAAGGCTGGTGGTCATAGCGTCCGTGGTCGCCGCATCCGCTTTCAATGTCATGTAGCCTTTGCGAAGCAGGTAAAGAATCCCTACTATTGCGCCGGCTACGGTTCCCCCTCCAAATAGTGGACTGCTTAGTAACGCTTTAAGCAGATCGGCCTCCATCGTTATCCCTCCTGAGGTTGCGCGCGACGAGAACCACGCACGCGAAGATAACCATCGCGGAGCCGGCATAGTATTCCGGGAATGCAGAAGTCTTAACCCAGAGAACGTATGCTGGTGCCACGGTGGTGTAGGTAACGAAGGCAGCGACCAGGACGGATGTGACGATACGGCTCCACCAGTGGCATATGAACAACCTGCAGCACACAACCTGGTAGATGGCCAGCGGGATAAAGATCGCCGCCGAGATACCGTTGGGCATCCACCCCAGGGCGTGCCACACGTTAGCGTCAATGCCGCTATCCACGCCAGGTTTCAGCACAGGGAGAAACCACACCAGTAGATACAAAAGTACACCGACTGCGGGGGTAAGTGTGTCTCCTTCGAAGAGCCAATGCAATACATGGAATGTACCGCGTTTCAGGTGTTGGGCCATTAGATAAGTTTCTCCAGCAGAAAGTATGTCAGCCAGCCGAAGCAGGCACCGTACAACCCGCCGCGCCAGAAACTGCAGCAGTAGCAGGTTCTGGCGCTCCCTACCAGGAAGTCCATGATGGCACCCAGCGGGCTGTAATACCCGCAGAATACCCGTTTTAAAAGGGGCAGGTTATGCCCCGTACTCTCATTATTGTTTTTCATCCAGTTTCCGTAGCTCCTGTATGCCCCAGCCGTATGCCTGATTCTGGCGCTGGCGAAGCTGGTACAGTGCCACGGTTGCGGCCTGCGCGGCTTCATCGTCACCAGTCTGCTTCGCTTTGCTGAGCTGCTGCAGCCATTCGGACTGGTTCTTCCCATCGACACGAACTGCGTTGGCGCGGTTGCGAACTTCTTTGGCAATGTTGCCGGCGCGGTTCACAGATACGGTACCGCCGGTGGCCAGCAGGTCGCGGCCAGAATCGCTGGCGGCCTGGCGACGATACTCGGCATCGTACTTCTGCTGCAGCTCTTTGTACTTCTGCTGCAGTTCGTAGTCGTTTGGCTGAGCATAGAAGTCTTTGGCCACCGCAGCCATGAGCTTGTTCCGATCCTCGGTGATGGTGGTCGCGCTCGGGTTCAGGATGTTGTTGATGACACCGTATGCGCCACCGGTAACCGCCTGCACGCCGGCGTCGATACGCCCCGGGTACGCGATGGCACCCAGGCCCACCGTATCCAGTCCCTCGGCAATCTGCCGCGCCAGCCAGCTTGTGCCAGGCTTCGCAGTCTCGATCGGCGTCGGGTTATAGACACGCTTACCGTCCGGGCCTGTGACAAACTCGGCATCGGTGCTGGTGTTGAAAGCGGTCTTGCCCAGGAACAGCGGGAATGCAAGCTGCGCCGCCGTCGGCGTGACAGCGTAGACAGCCGAGAACCCGACGTCGCCGGAGTCGAGCGGGGTGATCGGAGAGAACATATCCCACCCGGACACCAGCACGTCTTTCAGGAACTGGCCTGCCGACAGCTTACCGGACATGAACAGCGTCCCGGAGTTGGCCAGCACGTACGGCAGGCGGCCTTCGTAGATGATCGGCAGCGCATAGTCTCCGGCGATGAATGCGTTGGTGCGGTTGCGCATTGAGGCGTACTTGCTGCCGCCGGCACCGTCGTCATCGTCAGGCTGGCTGATGCCGTCTAGCGCACTGACCATGCCCATCGCCATCAAAGCCATCATGCCGTACTGCCCCTGTCGGCTGCTGGCGATCGAGGCGAACAGTCGACTACCCTGCATGGCCGCGTTCCAGAATGCGTACAGGTTGTGCAGCAGGCCGCCGTTACCCTGTCGTTCGAAGTTACCGTTGATCTCCTTCGACCCGCGGATGCCCTGGTCAACCAGCTCCTGGTTCTGGCGAACGAACGCCGTCAGCTCTGCATCGGTCATGGTGGTGATGTCACGCCCGGTGTGGTGCTGCAGGTACTCGACAAAACCCGCATAGCGGATCGCATCGTCGGCACTGTGCAGCATGTGCAGGGCTGACTCCGCGTAGCCTTTGGTGATTTGCGCGGTACCTTTGAGTAAACCGTTAGCCTCGAGCATACGCCGGTTGGTGGTGAGCCCGTCGAAGAGGACGGAGCGTTCGATGTTGCTCTGGTTGAGGAACGCGCCAGCACCCATACCGCCACCCAGTTTCCCGAACAGGTTGTATGCTGGGCTGTCCGACTGGTACCGGTAGCGCGCGGCCGCCACTTCTGGCAGGAGTTTGCCGGCACGCAGCACTGACTGCAGCGCCAGCTTCGCGCCCTGGGCAGCAGTGATGTCACCACCGTACGCCGCCTGGTAGTTCAGCAGTGTGGTCGTGATGTCCCAGGCGATCGTCTTGAGCTGGAACGCCGGGTTGAGCACAGTGTTGAACATGGCCATATAACGGGTGATACCACCAATGCCGCGAAGCAGGGCGTTCTGGTTCATGTTGTTTGAACGCAGGGCTTTCAGCAGGTACTTGCCATCGGTGGTGCTATCGTTGATGTGCATCACTTTCAGCGTGCCGCCTTCGCGCCAGTACGCAGCGTTCTTATAGTTGCGCACGTGCTCCGGCAGACCCACCAGCTTGCCGTTCACATCCCAGCGCAGCTTGTACGTTTCGTACCGGCTGACCTCCGGGATCGGATTCTCTTTCAGCGTCTGCGCCAGCTCGCGCATGGCGTCGTTTTTATAGACGGCGGCCATACGCTGCTGGAGCTGGATGACCAGCGCCGCGAACGGGTTAGCCGCCTCAGTCTGGCGGCCAGAGATCCCCTGCTCAGGCATGAGCCAACCGTTCAAGTCCTCTTCGTTACGCAGCGGCACGTAGAACTCGTATGCGTCTTTGGCGCGCTGGCCGTTCTCATCGAGGCCGCCGAGCTTACGGTACTGCTCAGTGGACAGGATGCCAGAACGCTCTTCCTCTTTGAGCACCTTCTGCCATTGCGACCAGACTTTATCCGCAGCTTCGCGGAACACCTGCTTGTCACGGTCAGGCAGCGTATCGAGGTAGCGTTGCATGGCCTCGGTACCCACCAGCTCGTTGCCGGCAGCGTCGGTGAATTTGAACCCGGACGTCTCACCCTTCCAGCCATAGCGTGCGTTACGCTCCAGGCCGTGGAGTGCGTACATGTAGCGACCCAGGTCATCGGCCGTACGGTTGATCGGACGCAGCTTGTCACCGATGGTGGTGAGCAGTGTCGCCAGGTCAGAACCGATACGGCCCTGGGCACGCTGCTGCCGGCGCGCATTCTCGAACGTCTGGTGCAGCGATGAGTCCACCCCTACTGCCGCCAGCGCGCGGTCTATGCGGTTGAGGATCTCATACCGGTCGGTCTGCATAATCATCCACTCGGCACCGGTGGCGATGGTCTGCACGATACGATGCACAAACTCCTGCGCGTTCGGTGGCAGGTACCGACCCAGCGCCTGCTCCACGGCCTGAGCCACTTTGCTGATGGCCGGGTTCTTCGCATCGTAGCGGGACAGCAGCCCTTCACGAATCGCGTTGTCCGTGCTGGACAGCTCGCGAATCTCGGCACCGTACTTCTCAGCCACGAAGTCGGCTGCGTCCTGGTAGGTGTCGAAGTCATTCGTGTTGCGGCCGTACACCGAATCGCTGTCTGTTTCGACGCGATAGGTACCGTCCTCGAGGCGCTGCATGAGGCCAAAGTCCTGCCGGATAGCTTCGCCATCTTCGTTGATGTAGCGGGAGAGCAGACCTGACTGCAGGCCTTTGCTTTCCACCACACGTGCACGAGAGTTCGGACGTTCGCCGCCAGTCTGCAGGATGTTGGTCAGACCGATGACGTCCTCGAGTGCAGAGAACGACTTCGGCGGCAAGCCAACCATCTGCCGTATTGCGCCGACGAAGCTGTTGTACATGTTGCGCAGGCGCGGCAGCTTGCTGTACTGGGACTGGTACGACTTGAGGAAGTCCTGCATCTCCGGGTTAGACATGGCGTCAGCCACGAACTCGTGCAGGTTCTCACGCCCATTAAGGGGCATGTCTGATTTCTCTCGTGCTTCCAGCCACAGCGCGTACAGGCCGTCGTACGCCGACTTGCGCTGCCCAGTCAGCTTGTTAGCCAGGCCGTCGTCGATGTACGAATGCGTGGCCGCGTGCACCGCTTCGTGGGCAATGATGTCCGGGCGATCAGCGTAGCGGGTATCCACGACAATCTCGCCGGTGGCGCGGTCATAGTACGCCGGCACCTCCCGGCCATTGACGGTCAGGCGTTCTTCGCTGATGCGCGTACGAATCGGGTCAGTCACTCGATCCACGATGGCTTTCAGTGAACGCAGGATAACGCCGCGGGACGTAGGCAGGCCGGTGATGGCACGCGCCAGCGCCCCGGACACATCGCCTTCTGCTACTGCAGCGCGCATCTCCGGTACCGGTTCGTGGAGGGCATCACCGGCCCCCGGCTTTCCCGACGGCAGCAGGTCACCGTCATTCATCGTACGAAGCTGGCGGATATTCGGGATGTCAGCGTTCGCTGCGCGCGCCTCGACCGGCGTCTGGTAGCTGGCCTCGGACTGGTCAGCGATGAGCCAGTCGCGAAGCAGGCGCAGACGTGCGGCCGCGTCACCCTCGTATTCCCCGGAGTTGATCTTGTCGTTAACAATTCGGTTCACGTACCGGCGCGTGTTCTTAATTTGGTCACGCTGCCCCTTGAAGTTACCGACTTCGCTCAGCTCAGGAATCATGCCGGCGTTGATACGACGAACATCTTCCATCGAGATAGGCCGCCACTCCCCGATAGCCTGGGTGATGGCATCCTGTTTGTCCTGCAGGTAGTTCAGGTACTGGGTGGTGTGCAGGCGTGTGCGGCCGCTGGCACCCGGGTCAGCCTCGTACCCCGCCAGGCTACGGATGACTGCCTCTTTGCCGTAGGCCAGGGCGTTCTCGCTGCGCTGGAAGCGCACTGCAGCGTCCATTGATTCCGTCGGCGCACCAGTCAGCTCTGCGGCCGTCCGCATAAACTGGGTGCTACCACGCTGCTCACCGAGCATATCTCGATCGAGACGCTGGCGCATCGCATCTGGCACCCCACGTTTCGCCAGTTCACTGGCCACTCGAGTAGCGGCACGTTCGGCTTTGAGTGCACTGACTCCGGCAATCTTCGCCTGGCGAATCGCCTTACCATCCTGCGCCTGCAGTACCGTCTCGGCTGCGATGTTCCGCACCTGCTCATCCGGCACTGCGTTGACGTCACGCTGCAACACTTCGCGGCGTGCGTTGTCAGCCTCAGTCCAGGCGCGATGTTCTTCGTTCAGCAGATTGGCCAGACGCACGCGGCGATCTGCCTCAGCCGATGCCCGGGCATACAGCTCCTGAGCACGACCGCGGGCTACCGGGTCAGTGGCATTCTGCGCATCGTATGCGAGCTGGTCGAAGGTACGGCCATCCTGCAGGTCATACGCCCGGGAGAACCACTGCTGATTTGCCTGGTTAACACGATCGACAAACGCTGCTTTGTTCTGGTTCGGTGTCTGCTGGTAGTCGCTCATCATGCGGCGTGCTTCGACAACGGTACGCGGGTCGACGCCCTGCAGACCATCAACGGCCAGCGCCGGAGCATTAGCCGACGTCTCTGCTGCGCGACGTGCCGCGCCGGTACCGCGAGGTACTTCACTCCACGGTGTCGCCGCCTGGGCAATACGCTCATCAATGATGCTCTGTGCGGCTTCGCCGGTAGGAGCACTGTCATCGTACGCCAGCGCGCTGTTCGTACGAAGCTGGTGGTGCTGCTGGATTTCATTGTACGCCTGGCGCAGACCGTCGAGCGCGGTCAGGCGAACCTGGTCAGCCTGGGCCTGTGCAGGGTTCGTTTCAACGTAGTCCTCGCGCATACGATCCAGTTCACGCTGGCGCGCTGCCAGTGTCTCCGGGTCATTAGCATAGGACTCAACGCGCTGGCGCATAGTCTCTACCGCGAAGTCGCGTTGTTCTGCCGGCATACTGTCGTACGCCTGACGCGCGGTATCCACGAAGTCCTGGTAAGAACCTGGGGCACGACCAACCTGTGGGGCATTACCACTCTGCTCCGGCGCTTGCTCTGCCTGCGGCCGGGTGGTAAGCGGGTCGACAACCTCACCTTCCACCGGTGCTCGGTATGGGGCCACCTCACCACTGACCAGCGGGTCACGTACAGCCGCGGTCGCCGCCGTATCAGTCTGGCCAGCTTCGCGCAAACCATCCAGGTAATCCCGGAACGCCGGGTTCTGCATGAAGGCGTTCTGCGAGTTGTTGTCCGGGTTGAGCTGATCGATGTCAACGTGCCGGCTGTCATCCATAGCGCGCTGTTCTGCAGAGGTAATGTCTGCCGGCTGCGCTTCACTGGTTGGCCCGGTCGCTTCGGCATCAGCAGCTTCTGCAGCGGCTGCACGACGTGCTGCGGAGCGGTCACGTGCACCACCCACCAGACCTGCGCCACCGCCCATCAAGCCACCGAGCAGACCACCAATCTCCGTCGCCTGGCCGACATGGTTCCAGTCGACCTTGCTCATATCGAAGTTGCCGTCTTTATCGTAACCCGTCGTCAGGATAGCATCTGCCGCACTCTGTACTGCGTTGCTCGAGGCCTCGACGCCCATTGACCGCAGCGTCGTACGAAGCAGCGATGGCACCTCGTTACGTGCGATACGCACTGGCGTAGCACCCAGCAGTAATGACTCTGGCGTGTAGCCATAGCGCATACCGATACCCGTAGCCAGGCCTGCGATAAGTCCGTCAAGACCTGCGCCGGCGGCCTGCTGACGAGTCAGCTCAAAGTCCCCGTTGCGCTCACCGATAGCCTGGGCACCCAGACCGCCACCGATACCGCCCTGACCGATGATGTTGGCCGCGCGGTTCAGACGCGCTGCGTTCGTTACCGGCGCGGCAATTCTCGCAGCTTCGGCAGCAGTGCGCCCTGCAGCAGCCTGGCCAGCAGCACCAGCACCCAGTTCACGAGCAGCACCGCTGGCTGCGGTGCGCGCCGCTGCAGCGCCAGCACCACGTTCTGCAGCACGCAGGCCGACTCGGGCCGCCGCACCCGCACCCCAGCCCATACCGACAATCTCTGCCAGGTCGAGTGCACCGTAGCCCAGGTTACCCATGTACAGGTCTACCAGATCACCGATGCCCTTCTTATCATCAGCCATAATCTCGTCGCGCTGCTTCTCAAAGTCCTGGCGCGCTTCGGAGTTAATGCGGCCCGCCGCCTTGTTCAGCTCGTGGGCACCTTTGGCCAGCGCCGAAGTGACCTGGTTCTCCCCGACCACGGCTGACGTGCCGGCATTAATCAGCCCCGCACCAGCATCTACCAGTCCTGTTACCGCGCCGGCTACAGTACCCGCCAAGTTACGCAGTTTACCGCCGTCCGGTTCTCGAATAATGAAGTTCTTGTCGTTAGTCGACAGGTTCTGCTGGAGCTGCTGGCGCAGGAGATCCTTCGTCAACGGCGAATTCGGGTTAGCCTGCTGCCATTGGTTGTACGTCTCGTTCACATAGTCGTCGAACAGCTTGCGCTGGGTGACGGAGCTTTTGTTGTAGACGTCGTTCGCTTTCTCCCAGGCACCAACGTCAATAGTGGGTGCCTGTTGTGCAGGAGCCTGCATACCGGGCTGCTGCTGTTGCTGCGGCTGGGCAATGAGTGGGTCGGCCGCCGGCGCTACGCTGATAGGCATACCGGTAAGGCGGTCAACAAGCTGCCCGCTACCGGTGTATTGTGAGTTAGCCAGCGGGTCATAAACCCTGTCCGGGATGATTGGATTTGGCATTAGAAAAGTCGCTCCCCTAAACCTAAGTCAGTATGCAGGATACCGTCTAACTGGAGATCCGTCATCGGGATATTCTGCGCAGCAATGTCCACTGGCGCACGCTGTTGTGTCACCGGCTTCATCTCCTGTGACAACCCTGTCAGGCCTTCGGATAAATCAGCGAAGTTCGCTGACGCCATAGGGTCACGTGGCCCCGCATCATTAATGCCAAACTGCTGCATCGTTTTACTGACTGCTGGCGAACGCTGCGTGCTGGTGTAGTTGATGCCCAGGTTGTTCAGCAACTGCTTCGTACTGTTCGAGTTGACGAAGTTATTCACGGCGCGGTTGTACCTGGCCGCCATCGGTGTGATGGACTCCCAGGTACGTTTACCCTGATCAACCTGTGCTGCACGACCCATCCCCGTATTCCAGCCAGTGGCCAGCGTGTCGAGATTAAGACCACGTTTCAGGCCGCGGTCATAATACTGGCCGATGACATCGAGCTGCGTATTCACATCATTGGTGTGAGGCGCATTGTAGTCTTTGGCCAGGATTGGGGTGATCTGCAGCAGGCCAACGTCGTTGGCATTGCCGGCACGTGAGTTTACATTCCAGCGCGATTCAATGCCGGCATTCGCCAGGATGTACGGGATAGCACTATCCGGTAATCCATAGCGCTGCTGCACCTGACGAATCTGGGGCAGCAGTTGCTGGATGCGCTGTTGGTACTGAGGGTTCGAAGCCCAGTCCCCCGCGAAGTCTGCCATCATTTACTCCCTGTATTGCTGTTAGTGATGACGGGTTGCGCCGGCGCTGACAGCCCAGTTAACTGGTTGAGCTGCGTCTGGACAGCAGTAATCTGTCCCAGGATGCTCTGCTCATAAGCCGGGTTGCCGCCGTTGCGCTGGTTGTTGTTGAGCTGCGCATACAGGTTCGTCAGCGTCGAGTTCAGGTTACTGATGCGGGACTGCTGGTTCCGCTCATTACCCTGCAGGAGCTGCATACGCTGGTATGCGGTGAGCTGGTTCGGGTCAGCCTTAGCAGATGCCGAACGCCCACCTGTAGCCCCAGTTAAACCGTTGAGCAACGAAGGTGAATACCCCACTCCGGGCATCTGCGTCGTGCTGCCGTCTGGGGTTACCGTAACACTCTCACCAGTAGGGCTCACGCCGCCAGCATAGGTTCCCCAAACAGGCAGGTTACTGCGGTAGACGTCTTCGCCAAGCTCCGGGTTGATCGCCGCCGCTGCATTAAGACGTGCCAGCCCCTGGTCGAAGCGCTGCTGCGTGTTGATGTCCTGGCCACTGTTGATGAAGTCGCCGGCATAGTTAGGCATCTGCTCCGCGAACAGCGCATCAGCCTGAGCACTGGCTACCAGCGGGTTGCCCGTCTGGCGCAGCATAGTCTGGTAGACGTTCTGGTACTCCGTGGAGTTACGTGCGGCCATAGTCCGGGCAGTCGCGTTACGCTGTGCCATCTGCGCCGGGTTATCCTGGCCGAAGAAACGCGCCAGCCCCCAGTCAGCTAACTGTGACCGGTCACCGTAACCGCCCGTAACCGTCGACGTGCCGCCGTTAGAGACGTAGCGGATAGGGCCAGACTGATCGCCGAACACGCTGTCGTCAAACTGCGGTGCAACCGCACGCTGCATGGGCGCGCCGTAGTTAATAGGTTGCACTGCCGGCGCAGACGTCGTCGCCGGCGCGGCAGCACCAGGGTTCGTGATCGCCTGGACATCACCCTGTAACTGACTGGCCAGGTCGTTAAGGCGTGTCGGTGCCGTCGCTGCCTGGACATCACCCTGCAGTTGGCTGACCATATCGTTCAGTCGCTGAGTACGCGCCGCATCGTCCTGCGCCGCCTGCAGTGGCAGGAACGACGTCGGTACCGGTGCGCCCGGGAGTGGCCCCATATAGAAATTACCTGGCATAGCCCCTCCTTAGTACCGGATGTAGTTCGGCGTACCCTGTGGGGTAGTCGTGTTAAGTGACGCACCAGGCTGGTAGTTCAGCGCGTTTCGCTGGTTTGTATCACCGGTCAACGCTGTCTGGAACTGGTCACTACCGTAGTAGTTCTGCGGGTACGGGTTGCCCAGTGACATATCGCCGCCGATAGCCATCATACCATTACGCCCCATGTCACCAGTGGCCGCACTGTAGAAGGTCTGAGCATTGTCCCCCACTGGCGATACGTTCGGCGCGGAAGGTAGCTGAGCCATACGCTGCAGACCTGCATTGGTGTACTGCCCCACCAGCGCATTGTTAGCACCCTGCAGGCGTGCGGCATCATAGCCGGCTTCCGCTGCGGGGATCTGATACTGGTCGAGCATGTTGCTGTTCTGGTATTCCCGGAACGCATTCGCCAGGCGAAGGCCTGCGTTGGCCGCATTACCCATCGCCATGCCTATGCCGGTGGAGAGGTAACCCCCACCGAAGCCGCCGACCTGCGACGGCGCGAAAGAATATCCTGCCATTTAGTATACCTCCCCTTCTGGGTCAAGCGGCCCCTTCCAGGGGGACTCAGCTAACGTTGTCTCTTCGCCTTGACCCCGCACATCCTGCTTCATCTGCTCGATGGCCTGATTGAGCTGGCTCTGCGAATCCTGCCCCGCCGACTGCATGGCGCTGTACTCTGCTTCCATCTGGGTCTGCAGGCGCTGGTGGCTTTGCGATAACTCCCCGGACGCGAAGGTGCCGAAGGAGGGTTTATAAACGCTCTGCGGCTCATAGTTGAGACGGCCGCCGAGTCTGTTACCGAATGTATTGTCTGCCATGATCGCTCCTTACGAGTCGGTACCGGTTTGTTCTGAGCTGCAACCGTCACCGCAGTACGAATCGCTCGAGCAACCAAACCCGAACGCTATGGGTAATAGTACACCAAGCATCGCACCCAGCGCAGCCATATCACCGTTATCCGCTTTAGCCGTCGCGCGATAGGACTGGGCAAGGAACCCATAGTTCGTGCCGGCACCGGTGAGGTAGTCGGCTGACAGGCGAGTACGGTTGGTGAAGTCGGCTTCGAAAATCTGCGTCGTCTTAGCCAGCACCTCCCAGTTCAACTGCCAGGCCTTCTCGCGCTCTGCCTCGATGGCCAGCGTAGCCGCCTGTACTGTAGCCATAACACCAGACCTCAGCAGCCCAGAATACACGTCTCCGTTGAGGCCTACGTTGTAGCGGTTCGCCGTACGGCACGCTGTCCGGTAGGCTTTCGCCACCTGGAGCTGGGCCGCCTGCCGCGCGCGGCGCAGGATGCCTGAGTAGTCAGCGGTGTACCCGCACATCGCGAACTTACACAACGCCGCGTGCAGCTTGTCATCACAGTCTCGCAGGGTGTCAGCCCATGCCTCGATGTCTTTACCGCGGTCGTAGAAGTGGTCGGTTAACTCCTTCCACTTATCCTCAGCCTTTTTCGCTTTATCTACCAGGTCGCTCGAGTAGAGCATACCGAATAACGACCCCACCATAGAGCCGATTGCCAGCCACTTACCATCATCGCGGCGCGGCGGCTTAGGATACTGAACAATCGTGTTGTGGGCAGTGGCCGTGGCGTTGTTGCCCGGTGCCGACGGCGGCGCGACATACACATAGTTCTCGTAGCCTGGGTTAGTACCAGGATCTGTACCGCTCACTGGATACCTCCTTCTTGCACAAGATTATTCATGCTCATGTCCACATGTACTTCATACACTGGCTCCGTCGTGCAGATCGAGAAACCCCACTCGACCATGCGCCGGTTGCGCGGTAGCCGGAAGGGGAACTCGTTCCATACTGGACGCTGGAACATGGGCTCTTTGTACGCCAGCAACGTGAACTTAGTGTAGCCACCTACCAGCTCGTTGATGTACTCCGCGGCTTCCGGGTGACGCCGTACATAATCCTTCGCTTCGAGCGCTGTCGGCTTGCGGCCGAGCTGCTCCTGCAGCATCGCAACGTATGGCCAGGCCTCGGCCCGTACCCGGATTGTGTCGGTGAGAACCTTCGCCGCGGTGTAATGTGTGTTGCCGGCATGGGTGACGGTCTTGCACTCCCATACCGCCAGCATGTTTGTGTCGCCTTGCTCCCATAGCCAGGTGGTCGCAGACTCCCCGATACCCGTAAGAACCATTCGGCCAAACGTATCTGTGTAAAGCGCGGTAGCCCGGTGAGAGATATAAACCACGTCCTGTCGTTCATAGGGATTATCCTGTAACGGTGCCGGCATCATGAAGCTGCGCGCCTGGTCATCAATGGCGAACGCAAAGATGCGCTGGTCATAGTAGCCCAGGGTGTAGTGGTGCACGCCCATCTCATGCCAGGCCCGGGTATCAAACCACTGGCTGGTAATGATGTTCGCTGAGTTGCCGGCAATCATCACCATGCCTTCGGCACTCATGTAGTAGACCACATCACCCACAACAACCACCGCACGCTCATTAGCACACGGCAGCATACGGTTAATCAGGCGTACCTGTGGCGGCTTATTGGCATCATCCCTGCTGACAATATAGGGTTTCCCCTCGGTGAGCACCACGGCCTCCCAGACGCCAGCAGCGTTGAGGTATGAAACGATGCGCACGATCGGCCAGTCGACTTTCAGTTTGTCCTCATCCATGAAGGCGTGAGGCTGGCCCGGTACCGACGGATACATGTACTCCCCTGACCACACCAGAATACTGTTTACGCCCAGGTTCGCGACACCCGCGCCGCACTGCATCGGGTGCCAGCCCTCAGTCATCAGTGCCTCTTCGCCGGCGAACTCATCCGGGCAAAGCAGGAAGCTGGTCTGCACCGGCAGTTCGCTCGCGCCAACGTATAGCATGAGCGCATTCTCTTTGTCAGCCACGGCCATGTACCAGCGAATCTCTACCGCATTGGGTGGTGCCGGCGTCGTAGCCGTCAGCAGTACGGATTCACCACGCTCCACCAGGATGGGGTCAGAGTACGGAGATGGCGCAGACTCTTCGGCACAGGCCGTTACCCAGGTGTAACAGAACGCCAGCACCTGCGGCGGCAACTGGTTCTCACATGCTGCGTCCTCGCTATACGGCGGTGCCCAACAGTCATCGCCGAAACCAAACCCGGGACAATCCTGTCCTTCAACTGCGGCAGTCGTCGGCGGGTCACATGGTGAATTGATGCCAACCTGGACTGGCCCCTGTTTATCCATGATCCAGTGGGGGCTGGAACGCCATAGCTTCCCGCCATCCACGTACAGGAACGCATCGGTGTCACCAATGTGCAGGGGATCTTCCGCGATGGGCGTGAAAAATTCAAAGCCCAGGTCGAGGTCACCGACCCGGTATAATGACTGGGGAGCCTTCGACATCAGGTTCCCCATAACTGACACTGCCTGCCCCCGCGCACGCATCGTCTTGATCGGAACGATAGCGCCACTATGGAGCAGACAGTTTTCTGCGTACGAAGCGAAGTTAGGGCCGAGCTTTTCCGTCCTAACTTTTGGCACTACTCCCTGAAACGTTGTCTGTCTCATTGGTGTCTCCACACGGATTTGCAATCATGTCATGCAGTTTACCGCAATCAATGCTGAGCGTGCGGGTTTCGCAGTCATAAACGAGCGGGTCAACTACGTTCAGTCCTACGCCTCGAGCGATCGCCTCAATGGCGGCCACTGAGCAGACGGTGTAACTGAGCCGACTGTTCGTACTGAAACAATCGCAGTGCATCTCAGGACGCTCGATAGTCAGCACGTCACCTGCCTTCGCTACCACCTTCACCTGTTCACAGCATTCGTCACAACCGTCGGTCAGGTAAGCGTAGAAGTAGTCACCATCGCCCAGGTCTGGGAAGTGGGCACCGTGGCCCGTACGCAGGTACAGTGATGTCTGGTTCAGTATCAGCGTCTGTGCCGTATACCCCACACCAGTGTATGCACACGGCAGCGCCTTATAATGCTGGGGGCAATCAGGCATCTGTCACCTCCTGCTTCACCCACTCAGTAATAGCCACACCGAACCACTCATGCGCCACGCAGGTACCGGGCGCGAAGTTCTTACGGCCGGTAGCCAGCACGTCACGCACCACGGCAATCGTATCCGGCTTCATCCTGTCGGCATAGTTCTCTGTATGGTTATAACGAACCACCTCGGAACGCCCGGTGCAACTAATGACAAGGTAGCAGTGATTACCGATACCGACAGCATCGAGCGCCTGCGCATGTCCACGACACAAAGTGATGGTGTCCTCACTGGCCTTCACCCCATTAGCAAGCGTGCTACTAAAAAACTCTGCTGGCTTTAGCATTTCTCCACCCCGTCAATTTTAGTGATGCGGCCGTACGCATCGACGTCGATGCAGGTGTTGCATTCCAGGCAGTACGTGCCAGGGGACATCACAGGGGACTCACCGTTCACGCAGGACTGGACAAACTCACAGAGCTGCGCCGGGTTCCACTCGACCACGAAACACGCGCCGGCGGGGAACTCCTGGATAAGCGTATGGTCTTCGCCCCGCCGCACTTCCAGCATATCGCCGCTGGCCCCGGTAACCAACACAATCTCACGCTTCACCCCACTGTACAGCGTGCCGTAGTAGTGGGTACCGTCAGCCGGTTTAAAGTACGCACCCATACCTGTGTTCAGGTACAGGAACAAATCTGTCGCGCCGACCTTGCGCGTCACTTTGGTCTGCAGGTTTAACTTAGTCGCATCGATCACTTTTGCATCCTCCACACTCTGGATCATATTCCCACGGCTCTTCGTCGACTTCCGGGCGGTCACAGCAGCATACTGACCACGGCTCGTGGCAGCGACCGCAGCGGTCATCCTCGGTAGGCTCAGTGCTATGGACGTTCACTTTCGCGAACGGCTTATAGAACGGGAGGTACTTAACGGGCTGGCCATCGACCACCAGGCGCACGTACCAGTATCCCGGCTCGGCACGCAGGAACTCCGTCGGCCAGCGGAAAACCACCTGACCATCCGTAGTCACACGCAGGGGCTTCACATCCCATTGCCAGTCACAGTCGCATGGCCGCTTAAACTCCATAACCATGCAGCGCTGCAGGGCCATAAACGGGCGATCACCACAGACAGAACGAATATCAAAAGTACGCTCCACCTCAAACTCACGAATACGGATAGCATCGCGTGCATGAAACGGTGGGCATGGGTCTGGTTTACACTGGGTAGGGCAGCACACCGGGCCGTCCGACTCACAGCCCGGGTCATAAACCGGGAAGCATTTGTCGTTACGTTCACACGGTGTGACCTGCACGTCACCATTTTTAGGGTAGACTTTAATGGCCATTACCAAACACTCCTGTGGCCGCGCCGGCGGTGCATACGCGGTCGGCTATGAGAGAAGTTGAATACCTTTCGCCCCTTGACGTCAGCCAGGATGTCCTGATACTTCGCCTCAGCAATCGCCGCCCGACTCGCGCTGACTACCGCGGTACCGAACATGCTATGCAATGTGGCCAGTGCCGCCTGCTGAACCGCCGGCAGATAATCCTCATAGAGCTTGTCCGGGATCTCACAGTCATCGCGGCCAATCTTCCAGGAGTATTTCATCTCGAAACAATCGCATGGGCCTGGCTGGTCAAACAGCTTAATAACGTCCTCGTGGTCATCACGAGCCCAGTTATCAAATGGTGTACCGTTGCGCGTCACGCCGATAATACCTACGAGACGTCGGCACTCGGGGAGATCGATAAAGTATTCGTCCACACACTCCTGGACTGGGATTGTCCAGTACGCAGTGAAGACCTGGCTCTCCGTCATGAACCGTACGACCGCGTGGCGAATCGCTTCCTGCAACTGCAGAGGTTCAGCATCCGGGGCCATCAGCTCAACGCTGGGCATGAAGTCACTGACTTGCACGACGGGCACCTCCTGTCGGGTTGATCAGGAGCATCGCGTTATTCCAGTGCACTGCAGCTCGGTCACGAGAAGGCACCGCCTCTGTATCGTACATGTGCGCGTAGTGCATCATCAGCTCGAGCACCGCCGCGCGCAGGTGTACCGGAACATCAATGTCCTCATCCTCTGATTGCGCCTGCGGTGCCGAGGCGCACTGCCCCTCGACCTGCCAGCCGGCATCGTTCGAATCCAGCGGTGGGAACACCTCGAAAGATGACTCCCCCAGCTTGTTGAAGTAGTAAGGGCCGTTATCGTCACCGCATAGCTTGCGCGTACGCAGTGACCCACGAACTGTACCCTGCACCAGATCCCGCACATACTGCCCTTTCTTATCCAGCAGAGTATACGGGGGCAGGAACCGATCGCAATCCTCGAGCTTTAAGCTACTGCCAGTGGTCAAGGTAATCGCCATCGGCGTAGTAAACGTCTCCGGCTTGAGGTCGGCAATGATAGAAACCGCCCAGTTAAAAGCCGCCAGTAACTGTTCCTTCTTCCAGGTGGTGTACTGGAATCCGGGTTCCTGGTCGACCAGGCGGTCGGATGCTTCCTTGATTAAACTGGACGGTTTCATAATTACCCCTTAATCATGTCCGGGCTGAATGCTACAGCCAGGTTCTCGCGCAGCTCATTGGCATCGTCTTTGGTCGGCAGCGCCGGCGCTTCCATTGGAATGCCGTGGATCACGCGATCGGCATTACCCTCTCGCAATGCCTTCTCGTTATGCGCGATGACCATCTTCGCGTCGTCGATGTCGTAGATGTACGTGACGTCGTAACCTAACAGCGCGATACGGTCACTCACTGCACCGCTGAACGGGTATACGGAGCCATCACGGCTGATGACCGCAATCGGGTTATCACCTGCGTTCTTCGGCCCTTTCAGTTTAACCTTGCGGCCGCTGGTGGTTGAGGACGCATTGCTTCGCGGGGCCAGGATAGTCGGCTCGCCAACGAACTGTGACGCATCCATAGTCCCCACTGGATGAATGACACTACCATGCTTACGCGGTGCCGGCGTCTCTTCGGCCTGCTGCGCCTGGGCGGCTAACAGCTCCTGCGTCTCGATGTCAATTTCAGGTGGCGGGTTAAGCGCCTCCTGGGCTTCCAGAATACTTTCAAGCTCTGTCGTATCGACGGATGCCGCCGGCGCAGGCTCTACTTTACGACGGGTGGTAACAGCAGGCGTATTTTCAGCGGTAGCCTCTGCACCTTTCTTTGCCGCGCCAGTACCACGGCGACGGCGGGTAGTTGATTCTGCCATTATGTTGCTCTCCAGATATTGATAAGGGGGCATATAGCCCCCTTAAATATACCGCTTCCTTACTGGCGTAACAAATTAAGAGCCATTGGAACCGGACGGTTTTTTGTTCGGCGCACAGACTGCGTCAGGATACTCGGTTTCACACGGTGCCGGTGCACACTCGCATTCGTGCTCATCCCAGAAATCTTTGACCGCCATGTAGATGCCCATGCAGGTGTCGAACGCCATGTCTTTGTCGTCGCCATCCTTCTCGGCAGTAAACGCGAAACCGATGACACCGTTGTCGGTGGTCATATAAGGCATCGGTTTACCGGAGCCCGCACCTTCGGCTGCCGCACCACGTGGCACGTTGACCTTAACAGTGCGTTCAGGAACCTCTACATCACCAGTCGCAGTACCTGCTGCTGCACCAGAGGCGTCTTTCACCTGGAAGGTTACGCCTTTGATCGTGACTGCCGGAACAGTTGCATCAACCGTGGTAGTGCCGTCGCCGGCATCGCCTGTTTCGCCTGCGGCTTTCGTACCACCGGTACCGCCGGCCGCACCTGACGCTTGCGCCGGCACAACACCGTAGTAGTGGCCAGTCTGGGACAGGTCGATTTTGAGGTCAGAACCGTCAACCGCGACGACTGCCAGACGGGTGCCGTCATCCTGCTCAATGAACGGGGTGATGGTGCCTGAACCAGCACGCTTCACGTGGAAAACGATGTAGTCGATCAGCGTGCCGGTACCGAAGATGTGGGTGGCCAGCTCATCGCCGGTAGCCAGCACGATCGGTTTGTCATCTGCTTCACCGTTAATGGAGAAGTCAAACCCGTTCCACACGTAGCTCTGGGTATCGATGTGCTTCTCGATTTCCAGAGTACGACGTTTGTGGTGCTCCGCGTAATTAACGCGGTAGTTACCAACGCGGCCGGAAGTCTGTACCGACCACGGCAGTTGCAGCAAGTTGCCGCCGTCATGAATTAAATAACGCATATGTTATTACTCCGCATTTTCGTCAATGGTTGCGTACAGTACGACAAGAGCTTCCGGTCGGATGGTCTTGAAGCCATACACCTGCAGACCCTGCCAGTAGGTGGAGAACGAGCGCGGGTCGTTATCGACAACGCGGTTCTTATTCAACTGGGTTACGAATGCGATCGCATCTTTGCGGCCTGCAACCATCGCATAGGCGTACACTTCTGCAATCGGATCCCACAGGATTGGCAGCTCGAGGGTGACGATGAAGTCGAACCCTACCATGCTCGGCAGCATCTCACCGTTCAGGAGAACGATAGACTTCTGCAGACCGGACACGCACACGCTGTACAGCGGGGAGTTCACGTTATACAGCAGCAGAGAGAACTGTTGCGGAACAATCATGAACAGGTCAGCAGCCGGAACATCCTGCTCTGCCAGCACTGCACGCACCTGCGCCAGCACCATCGGGAAGTTCTTCGCGGTCAGCACAACCGGGGAACCCAGGGTACCCATGTTGTAACGGCCGGTCACGATGCCCGCGCAGCGACCTTTGTTGTACTTAGAGACTTCGTGCGGAACCTGGATCAGAATCTCACGAGTGATCTGTCGGTCGAGCTTACGCGCTGCGTTTTTCTTAAACGCATTGACCCACATATTAACGTTAGCAATCTGAGCCTGGTCTACCTGGTCGAGCTTTAAGTTCCAGTATTTGGCGCGGTCGATCACCATGCGGATGATGTCCGTGTTCAAATCGGAATGGCTCAGGGTTTGGTTCTTCTGGTAGTCGAAGAGTTCCGCTTCCGGTTCACGACGTAAAATTACTTCGGAGCCGGTGCTCTTAATTTCTGACGGAACGATGTTGCTGGTGGTGAACTGAGCAGTCACACCATCATGCTGGAATCGTTCCACCAGATCGCGAGCAAAGATCGGGTTGTTCAGTCGGGAATAAATCGGATACCCCGACGCGCTCGGAACAATAGCTTGTGCCTTTGGCATAAATCACCTCTATGTTACATGGCCCCACAAGGGGGCCGGTTACACGCCGGAGCGTTATTTATCGTAGTCGACACGACCCTCGGCCGCGGCTTCCTCGAACTTGTTCACGATAACCTGTAGCTTATCACGAGACAGCAGCCCCTGATCAGCGCGAGCGTACGCCTCATTCAGCTCAGACATACGCAGCATCTTACGACCTGCAGGACGTGAACTTGGTGCGCTGGCCGACGGCATACCCGGTGCCGGCGTCTCAGTGCGTGTGGTCTTGCTACGGTTCTTGAACGTGTTCAGGACGTTCACAACACCCTGAGCATTACCACTTTGATAATGGTTCTGGATGATCTGCCCTGGCGTCACGCCCAGGCTGGGGATCACTGTATCGCGAAATGCCGCCCACTGCGGGTCGCTGAGCGTCGCATCCACGTCAGGCACCTGTGCACGCACCATCATGTCGAGCTGCGTACGCGGGTTCTGTCTGGTGCTCTGCTGCATCTCTTCGAGCTTGTCTTCCAGCTCCATGTTACGAGACAGCACATCGCGCATGGTGTCACGTAAGCTGCCCAGCGCGCTGCGAGAGTGGTACTCGGCCATGCGCTCAATAAGTGGTAGCGATTGCTGGTACTGTTGACGTTCTTCTGCCGAGAGCTGGGGAGCTTCCGGTGTGGTGAACACTGCATTCAGGCGATCGTCGATTTCTTTTTGACGTTTCGCACGCTGCTCTTCACGCTGGCGCTGCGCTTCTGCCGCTGCGTTTCGACGCTGCTCTTCGGCGCGACGCTCTGCTTCTTCGCGGCGCTGACGAATGTCTTCGTTCAGGTAGTTGGTCAGGTTAGGATCTAACGCCGGCTGCTGTTGCTGGCGGCCACCCTGTTTACCTGCTGTATCGTCGTCGTTCAGATGCAGCTCAGGGTCATCATCCAGAAGCGACTCGTACTCTGCCTCGCCTTCGCGTGGTGTCGTATCGAGCAGGCTATCCAGTTCGTCGTTTGAGAAAAAAGGTTGTGGCATGATCGCTCTCTCTTAGTTATTTAGTGGCCGTCGGGCGCAGAAGCTCGTCGACCAGCTCTTTCAGCGCAATAACTTGTCCTCGCAGAAACTCGCTGGCCGGCGCGGTATTCTCATACTCATCACGTTTGGCCTGCAGCTCTGCCTGCATTACTTCCACGAGCAGTCGGAAGTTCTGATTCTGACGCAACTGCGTCATGTTCACTTTCGTACGGTCGATATTCATTTAACGTCACCAGATGTGAAACCCGCTACAGAATACGACGCTACAGTGATTGTACCACTGGATGGGCTATTCTCAATAAAACGGTAAGCCCCCGGCACATTCAGGATCAGCGGCGTATTCTTTGGAGTTAAAACTAAAGCCTGACCGTCAGCGTTCAGGTCAGCCCATAATTTATCTGGAGCATCTACCGTGTCCGATAGTGCATACTGGATCCGGTATTCAACATCGTCGACAGCTTCCGACAGGTGTGCAATACCGTACTGGCCATTCTTAACCAGGAGAGAGCGGGGTGGTGTCGTGCAGCGGCTGCTCATCAGTTAAGCTCCTTTATGTCTGTGGCAAACAGCACGTCGTGAGCTTTCTTGTACGCCTGCAGCAGCAAACGTTGCGTCTCACTCGCGGGAATATTCTCATAAACCTCACGTGCTTCCAATACCTTCGCGTCCAGAAAGCGACGCATCTGGCGTCCCGTATGCGATGTACGGAACCATTGCAGTGCCTGCCATTCTTCTTTAGTCACCTGGGCCTCCATCGAAGATAGCACGAATGACACTAAGTGCCGCGGCGTCTGCCGGCGATATTGTGCCGACAGACTCCTGCTCGTGAGTCGCTGCACCCACACCCATGTTCCTCTCCAGGAGGGCCCGGAGAGGTTTGGCTTGTGGCTGTAAGCGGAGGCTTTGCAGGGCCTCTTCTACGCGACCATTATTACTCATGCGAAAATATCCCAAGATGGAAACGCCGAGAAGTAGCGCTTCGTGCTTTCGTCGTATCGTGCATCAAAACACAGATTCGCAGGTGTTAACTTCCCTACAGTATCTTTCCAAGCTGACGGCTGTGCAGTGTATGCTGGCGCGCCAATACCTGGGCACCCTGCTGGTTGTCCAATATACTGCGTGTAGCCTATAACACTGCCATGATCCGAAGATACCAGCCACCCGTTAGTGCCGTCATCACTGCCGACATCATATTTACCGCCCGCGAGATTAACTGTCGGGCTTTCAAACCAACGAGGTTTAGTCGCAGATGCCGAGGAATCTATCCAGCACCATTGCGACAGTACACTATCCCCCGTTAACACCCCCCATGAGTTGAATGTGTCATCCCCGGACAGTGATAACGGCTGTAATGTGCAGTGCACACCGTACATACGGATCGTGCTGAAATTGATGCTGAAATACTGATGGTCTATCGGCGGTGTTGTGTTATTGGCCTGATGGTGAAATACCAATACAGGCTGTGGGAAATCTACCGCAGCAATAGGCTCGTAGTATGGACAAATTCTCTGGAGATATACTTCCTCATTAGGGAAATCATAGGGGTTAATAACCAGTGTCGCCAGATTATATGACCACCCTCTATCTACATTGAAAGTTTCCCCTGCACGCAGGTATAAGCTATAGGTTACAGGGCTGTTCTTATAGCGCCCCATAGCTTCGCCCAGCGTTTTAAGCGGTTGTTCACGAGTACCGGGGTTCGCATCATTCCCCAGTGTGCTGGACACATATAGCTTACTAACATCGGCAGGGGCTTCTTGCCCGTAATAAAGACCGTCATCACGAACTTCGAGTAAGTTACCTGCGCCGGCAGACAGTCGTACCCCTAACTTATCATCAGGCTTACCAGATCCTTTCAGGGTCTGGTCATGACTCACGTTCAACGAATTGTTGATCGCATTCATGATGACCGTCCAGGCGTCAGCATCACCAGTCAGCAGCTCAGCCAGTTTCTGCAGGTCGATGCCCAGGCAGTTACCTTCTTTCCCGGTGCCGGTGATGATCCCCTGATCGGATACGCATACCGTGATTTTATTATTCAGGGTATCCAGAAACTCTTTCAGCGGCACTACGAACGCTTCGCACTGGGTGTTGGTCTGGATGACCAGGCCTTCGTCGTTGAAGTGGATGGATTCGAACAGCTCCCAGCACACACGGCTGAAATCGATGTCCAGAGGGTTTTCTTCGGTACCATCACCTGTCAGAGCACTATCACGCTCCACGTACACTTTCTTCAACGGATCCATGTCAACCGTAATCGTAGTGCCGTCGGCGCGGGTCAACACCAGGTTACGATCCGCATCGAGCTTACCGCTGACGATGTTACCATTCTTCAAGGTCTGCATCTGGCTATCGACGTACGTGGCGATGTCAAATTCGACAGTCGTCCCATCACCTTTAGTCAGCGTCACCTTGCCATCAGCGCCTACTGTCGCACCGGTGATGTTTACCTTCTTCGTCTCAGACTGCACGTAGCCACTGAGGTCGACTTCCAGCGTCGTCCCATCCGTCGCTGAGAAGATCAGCTTACCTTCTGAATTAATCAGTGCACTGTTCCAACGCGCACCTGATACTTTATCCGCGACATACCCCGCCAGGTCGATCGGGAACTCGGTACCGTCCTTCAACGTCAGGAGAATCTGGCCTTCGGACGTCAGCTTAAAGTCTTTCACTGTTCGATCCAGCAGACCGTCCAAGTCCACATCCCAGGTCTTACCTGCCTGGTCAGTTAACTTGAGGTGCGTGCCATCGAGTTTGAGTTCCTCAATACCCGGGATGTTAATCTCGCCGTCTTTGATGAGATCGTTAATCAGGTCTTTAAGCTGGCTGCACGTCACTACTCCGGTACCTTGCGGCAGGATGGTAGTGCTATCACACGCATTGAGGCCGCCCTGTAGTTTCCCACACAGCAGCGCATTTGCGATGTAGTTGTCGAGGTACTGCAGCAGCTCTTCGTACGTGATGCTGCACCCGCAATTGTTTCCGCAATTCATAGATTCCTCCGTTAGCGGCAGCAAGCGCTGTTGTAGAGAACTGCGTCCACGATATCACGGCTCACAGGCTCGAACAGCAGTGTTAAATTATTGTCCGTGTCGACATCATCCTTACTGGCATTATGCGCGATCTGATCCTGTATGCTAAAGGTGTACTCGCCCGGTGGCAACATCATCCCCGTACAGGCCCAGTCTACCGGTACTGCATACCACCCTGGGTCACATCCGTTACCGCATTCTATAGCCCTCTCAATCTTAACTTTGATCGACCTCGCCGGAATACAGTCATGCTGCCACAGTACATGAACAAGGTGAGTGCTGCTCAACGTCAGACGTTGGGGGTCACCGAATATCCCCTTCTCTTCATCGTCATTCTCGCCCGTCGCGATAAGCCTGATGTTCCTCGGTGAGCAGATGACACACTCAGGACAGTCGCCTATCGCTGGTGCGCCCGCTGTGCACTCGTAGTTCTCCAGGTAGATGTGGACATTGAAGTCCATGAACAAACATTGTTTAGCCATCAGCTCAGCCCCGTCGGATTGTTCATGTTATTGATGGTGTCGACCGCGTTCTGGCTACGGCCATCCAGTGGCACCTGTGATACTGGCGACCCCGGTTGGTTCGGCACCTGACCCGCTTCGGCCCCTGGCTGCACACCTGCCATACCGAGGTCGCGCGCAATCGCATCCTGCGCGGCATAATTCGGCAAGCCTTTGGTGTCGATACCGTTCGCCTGCAGCAGTTTCTCGAGCAGGCGCATGAAGTATTCTGGCGGTACCTGTACGCCCTGCGCGAATGGTGCCAACGACTGCAGCGCCCACTCCAGTTTGCCTTCCTGCTGTTCCTGTTCCTGCAGCCCACGGATGCCTGTTGCACTGACGTTGACGTCACCCTTGATGGTGTCGTCGTCATTGTACATCAGCTCAAAGTCCACGAATCGCTGGATCATCGGCTCGATGACATTACCCTCAACACGACGCATCGCCTTCTTCACAGGCTTACTGGCCTGGTTCATAACCATGCTGATGCCGCCGGAAGTACGTCCGAGCGTCGCTGCACCCTGCATGTTACCGAAAGCGATTTGCGGGATGCCCACGAGCTGGTATGCAATCTGCGTGAATTTGTCATAGACCGCCATCAGCTCCTGTGCGAGTGACGGAACATTGTGCCAGCGATATGCTGGATTACCGTTCGCACTGGACTTCACCGCCTTCATCATCAGCGGGTAAACTTCTGTCGGGTCATCATCCCCGAGAACACGTGATGTCTCCACTTCACCCATAGGGCCCGAAGAGAAGCCCATATTGCGCACCAGCGCGCGCCCAGCGGCCGTACACTGTAACTGCGCATCTTTGATTATCTCAACGACAGAACGCCCCCACAGCTCGCCTGGGCGCAGATACATGCTGGCTGCATAATACGGCCGGCGCTCGAGTTCATCTGGGTTAAGCACTGCCTTAATGACAATATTGTCGACAACCCACAGTTCCGACTCGTACCACCGACGTTCATCCTCCACCTCGATGCCGTACTCCACCAGGTCGGCACCACGAATCTTGCCGTTGAAAATCAGCACGTCATAGAAGCCACGGTCATCTTTAATGATGTCATCGGTTTCCGGGTCAGCATCTGGTCGGCTATCGTTGTCACCAACGGTGTACGGGATAATGAAGCTGGTGTGCTGTTCGAACACTTCTGCAATACCATCGGAGTCAAACCCCGGCATACCGATCATGTTCAGCAGGTCGTTACTGCTGTACCGGGCACGCTCGATAACATACTCACAGGTGTTCAGGTCACGAGCATGGGGTGATGGGAAGATGTCGAACGGGCTCACCGTATACACCTTACGTTGCATCTCATCAGTGACCTGCATGGTTGTGCCGTTCCAGCTCTTCACCTTCGCGAACATGGCGACCGGCCCTTTCATGAAGCCCGTCGGGTACACAATGAAGTTCTGCAGGAAATCATCGAACGCTGCTTCAAACCCGCTCTTCTTGAGTTTGTCATTGACGACGGTGGTTAGCGCTGCAGCGCGCTGTTTTGCTTCTTCCTGTTGGTACTCGAGTGTCGTCTGGTACATCTGGCCGATGATGTTACGCATGTCATCAGGACTACGGCCGTACTGCATCATGATCTGCTCGAGGTTCTGTTCGATTGCGTCCTGTAAGTCAGCCTCCACTTCCTCTGGGAGTTGAGCAATAGGGGCCGGCTCCAGGACAAATGGCTGTGCAGAAATCGGATCAAGGGTATCAACCATCATTGACTGCACCTGCTCTGACAACGGCAGGGTGATGTTCATAGCCACCTTGAACTCGTCGGTTTCGTCAAAGTCAGCATCCTGAGAGGTATCGATCTCCCCGTCCAATACGCGCAGGCAATCATGGCACCGCTGGTGTGGCTCTCGGTTTGCGTCCTGCGCTTCGCTGAACTTAGCCTTCACCATATCACCGAGGGCGGTACTGATTTCCTCTTTCTTCTTACTCCATGCCATAATGATTACGCCTTCGTTTTTTGACCAGAAGTACGGCATCCGGTACGTTTGCCGCCACAGCGTGATTGCTGAGTTTTCATGGTTACCTCCTTAGTTTGCCTAACCCAACCTGGTGCATGTGCTCCGGGTTGGCCGAATGAATCGCAATGTCGAGATACTTCATAAAGTTTTCGTTGCCGGCATCGAGATTTTTACTGATGTAACTTTTGTTGAATGCCGCGCCACCTTTGAACAAATCTTTCCAGGCCTGCGCCAGTAGCTCATCATATTTTTTAAACTGGCTAAGGGCTATCATAGTGCTGAGGATCGGTACAAGCTCTTCGGCCAGGTATGGCTGATTGTCCGGGTAGTTGTTGATCTTGTCTACCTGGGTGCGCAACACCGTGGCGTACTTCTCTGGTGCTTCATCAGCTATCTTCATGACCGTTGTCAGGTTCATCGTGTCCTCCGCAGCAGTGACCGGCGACTTCTGGCGTGACTCTTTATACGCTCATCTTTCGTCTTAACAGCATAGGTCGAATCGAACCCCAGGCATAGATACTGCAGCGCATCCGCTAAGTCTGAAACCCAGTTAACGTGGCTCTTCGTCGGCTGTTCCTGGACGATCTCACTGTCGTGTGCCCCTTTAATTTCAGGGTAAATATAACCAGAAGCCAGTGCATCGAGTAGTAGTTTACACCGGGATGATATGCGGAGCATAGGCTTACCGTCTCTTCCCAGTTTTGTCAGGCGCATACGCACTGCTTCGAGACGTGGGTGCATGTCATTTCGTGTCGCCCAGGTAACCTCAATCGGTACGTTGTGCGAACGCAGTACCTGGAAAGGTGAGATATCGATCGCCTGCGTTTCATCGTCCCCCGCGGGGTCGCCCCAGGCGTGCAGGATCTTCGACCGTGAATAACGCTGCTTAATCACTGGCTTAACCGAGCCCTTATACAGCGTGTCGATAGACATACTTTCACCGACGATTTCATCGGTCACCACCAGGCCGCCGGCCTCAGTGCATATTGCCACCAGACAAACCGGTGTTCGCCCAAAGTCAAACGACATCATGATCGGCGCGCCGGCGGGGACTTCTACATCACGCTCATCGATCCTGTGAAGTCCGTAGTTAAATTCCGGGAACACGACCTTACCAGATTTGAGGTCAGCAAAATCACCTTCCACGTACGCGATGATGGAGTCGTTATCATCCCCCAGCATCTTATAGTAATAGCCGTAGCCTTCTTTCAGGTTGTGGATGTTCTCTGCTTTTGGGTTAGGTAGCCAATCGTCTCCGGGCTTCGCTGGGCGTAGCAGCGCCGGCGGTTGCCGGAATAACTCGAAGTACGGCCGGTTCATCTCTTCTTCGTACTGCCGCCACTCCGGCTTCGGACGAGTGTACCAGTCATACAACCAGTGGTTCTTCTTCGGGCCGTTGGTCGTCAGTATCATGCCGCTCCAGGTCGCACCTGTAGGAACGTCAGCCATTGACGGGTAACGTCCGATACGCTTCTGTGCCGCCTCGATAACTTTCAGGCTGATCTCACTGGCCTCATCCACCAGTACGCCGGTCATCTCTGCACCTAGCATATCCGACACCGCCTTCGGATTATCCATCGCCACGAACACGAACTGCGCCTGCACCATCGTGCCGTCTGGTAACGGGAACACCAGCATGGCTTTCGGCGTCGGGTTCTCCCTGACATCGCGCTCATTAAACATCGGGCCGATAGCCGTCTTGTAAGAAGCGATGGTGTTATCACGCAACTGTCGGAACGTGTTACGAATGATAAACCACTTCGTCGGCCGCACCTTAGTTACGGGGTTTGGCTCCTGCAGGATCGACCGAATCACCAGCTCTTTGAAAGCGTATGTGGTTTTCGCCGAGCCGGCGGGGCCGATCACACCGCGGATGTAGGCGGCACTTGCCGCGAAATTTAGCAGTGTCGGGTACCGATCAAAACTTAGATCAAACATTCTCAGCTCCGTGTTCAATCACAATACCGCGTAACTCCTGACTCTTAGGGTGGTTCTGCCCAAAATTAAACACAACATTCACGGCTCCGCCGCCACCACTACCAGGCGACCCATCAGAGTTAAAGCCGCTTGCTCGCGGTACCGCATCAGCCATCGTGGCCAGAAATTGGATAGCCTTCATCCGGTCAGCATCTTTGGCTCCCGGGTTGTTGGCGATCTCGTAGGCATTATCCAGCCCCGCCTCGAGGTACATTGCCGCCCTGGCGCGCACCAGTCCTTTCGTATCGTGGTTGATCTCCGTCCTGATCGCCTGGATGCGCTGGGCAAACTTCTCGTTCTCCAGCATCTCCAGAAGCTGCTCTGCTGTTATGTCGTGCGCCGCCAGGATCTCATCGCGGTGAGTATCTCCGAACACCGCCAGGTCACGAGCAAGCTGCTCTTCCTGCACCATCGCGCGCTGCAGGCCTGATTTGAGTCGGCGGTCGAGAATGTCGAGACTGTGCGCCTTCTTGAGCGCGGCGTTAACTTCACGTAGCGGCTCCGGCAAATTAGCCTCGGGTTTGTCCAGGCCGTGGAACGCTATATACTCATCCCATTCGGTACCCGGTTTTAAGAATCGAGGTTTCGTTCCTAATAACATACGCTCTCCGGTGGTGCTATGGCTTCATATCCTGACGGGACTATCTTTGAATCAGCGCAGACATTCCCAGCATTTACTACCTTCGGTGCCGCCTGTTTATTCCCAGACGGCTGTGTCTTCCTGAACCCTTGCTACTTTGGCGATGGCTGCGTTTTTGGTGTCGTCAGATTATCATACGACGAACCGCGCCGCCCTCCGCATGAAACGGGTACTGGTTGCTCGTTCGCACCTGGTAGCATTATCCGCTATGTCCGTATAGGTGAGGCTAATATTATACAAGACCCTGACACTTATGAACCTGTATCGCAAGGGCCTGACACGCTGGTGGGCAATCAGAACCATAAAGAGTGGCCCGGTGAAGCGACTGCTACCGTATGTTCCCGCTGCGGCCAGGTCGTGTCAGGAGATAAGATTAGTCATGACTGGTGTGACGCCAGCACAATTACTGGCTTCGATGTGGGTGACGCTACAGTTAAGCATACTGACTACTGCATAGGTGAATAATGGAAAAGCATCAGTGTAAACCGATAACGATCTACAGCCACCAGACCGCCACCAACAAAACGCTAACGGAAAAGGTGGGGGACTATACGGCCACCTATAAGGGCCGACCGTATAAGCTCCCCCAGGAGTTCAATGATGACTCCGCCTGCGCGCCCGTAGTGTATGGCGACGGGTGCTGCCCCACTACAGAATGACGTTACTCAGTACGTTACGCGGTTTCCCGTCTGCATCTCTCGCGATGCCAGTAACGGAGGTGCCATCTTTGAGTACAGCATCTGTGTTGGCGACTAGCGTCGCATTATTCTCGGGATCCTGTGATACCCAGTAGCTGGTATTATTCCCGTAGTTTGGGCTATGGTTAAGCACGCCGCCGGAGCCCATTCTAGTTAATACGCCTTCACCTTCAACCAGACACCGTAATAATTGCAGGGTACCATATCCACCCTCTAAGGTGCTCGCAACTAATGGCCCTTTTATTCCGGTAGCAGCCCTGCGGATAATACACCCTTTCAACTGTATGGTCGTACCTGGATCCATTCTGTACGCGGATAGGTCGCCCTTCCGCCATTCGGTCAGTGACCCAGGAGGTGCTGGAGGGTCTACATCCAAATCATTATCCGCATGTAAGTCTACAATACACCCCGCTATTATAAGCGACCCACCATTAGAGGTTTTAAAGTTGGCGAGATCTGCATAACCATTAGTGTTATTGTAATTTACGTGTGTGCGAATTATCGGTCTATTTAGTTTCGCCACACTAAACCAGTAATACCATGGGTTATCTGTAGATAGCGCAGGCTTTTTATCGCCGTCAATAAATGGGTCATCGTATACTTCAATCAGTCTGGTGCACCCTTTAGCTGTGCCGCCAGTCATTACATACTCACCGCCCGCTCGCAGCCGTATCGTATTACTCTGATTACTTGGCGTCATGTCTATAGCTCTGCGTAACGTCTTTAATGGTGAGGCCCTGGTGCCTTTATTGCTGTCGCTACCATTCTCACTATCAACATATAGGTACGATAAATCAGGTGGTGCTTCCTGGCCATAATAAAGACCGTCCGTTCTCACCTCCAGCAAGTTGCCTGATTGCTTAGACAGCGGTACTTCCAGAGGTTTGTCTTGCGACCCATCGCCAATTAATGCTGGCCCTTTAACGGCAACACTTTGTATTCCGTCCTTACCGTCCTGGCCATCTTTACCGTCCTGGCCATCCTTACCCTTCATATATTCCAGGTACGCTTCCAGTGAAGTATCTGCACCTTCCGGCTGGTTTTCGGCCCATATTTCATACGCTGATTTTCCGTCCTTACCAACACGAATTGGTTTTGGTCGGCAACCAGACGAGTAGCAACGATTCATAATATATCTCCTGTATTACAGCCATCCGTGGCCGTCGATAATTACACCGGGCTATTAATACCTACAAGTCCTGCAGCCGCTAATACCTGTGCCAACTCATTTACTCTGGCGTAAATATCCGCCTGAGTGGAGTTTTCATCCAGCGGCAGAATATCTGGCGGGACGAAATCATTCGGCACCCATACAAACTTATGCCAGTTGATAGCAGCGTCCGGGGTCT
>ERZ1036435.134-NODE-134-length-66324-cov-11.515958_pt1 | contig 66324 bp, 33 predicted proteins | sample MGYA00514223_ERZ1036435 | MGnify/ENA primary metagenome ERZ1036435 (study PRJEB33795, sample SAMN09464927) | human gut metagenome | host: Homo sapiens | place: USA: Stanford, California | collected 2016-08 | study: EMG produced TPA metagenomics assembly of the... | reverse complement strand
GCCGGAAGGGCCGGAAGGGCCGGGGGCGCCGGTGGGGCTCTCTGATATGATTGGTTCGTTTTAAGTGTTACAACGTGATTATTGTGAGTACGTTGTGAGTGAGGTTTGGATGGGAGGGATAATGGGCTTCGCAAAGCGTAGGGTGATGATATATAGGGTTCTGTAGTTACAATTGGTGACTGGGCTTGGGAGGGATAAGAAGTTACAAATGAATGTAGAGAAGGTAATTACATAAAGATGAGTACTGGTGACTTTCTGAGCAAAGGGATTGATCTGGTGCAGAAGGCGATTGAGTATGATACTGCTACGCAGTACGAGGAGGCGTACACAGCGTACTACAACGGGCTGGACTATCTGATGTTGGCGCTGAAGTATGAGAAGAACCCGAAGTCGAAGGAGCTGATCCGGGCGAAGTTCACGGAGTACTTGCAGCGGGCGGAGCAACTGAAGCAGCACTTGGATGAGGAGCAGGAGGCGAAGAAAAAGGAGTCGACCTCGGTTGGTGCTGGCTCTGGCTCTGGCTCTGGCTCTGGGAAAGGCGATGAGGATACAGAGGACGGTAAGAAGCTGCGAGGCGCGCTGTCGGGTGCGATACTGTCGGAGAAGCCCAATGTTAAGTGGGAGGACGTGGCGGGTCTGGAAGGTGCGAAGGAGGCGTTGAAGGAGGCCGTGATCCTGCCGGTGAAGTTCCCACACTTGTTTAAAGGTAACAGGAAACCCACATCTGGTATCCTCCTGTATGGGCCTCCGGGTACTGGTAAGTCCTACTTGGCGAAGGCAGTGGCCACAGAGGCCAACTCCACGTTCTTCAGCGTCAGTTCGAGTGATCTGGTGTCCAAGTGGATGGGTGAGTCCGAGAAGCTCGTGAAACAGCTGTTTACAATGGCCAGGGAGAACAAACCCTCGATCATATTTATCGATGAAGTCGATGCATTGACAGGGCAACGTGGTGAAGGGGAAAGTGAGGCCTCGAGAAGAATTAAAACGGAGTTACTGGTCCAAATGAACGGTGTCGGAAACGATTCGCATGGTGTCCTGGTCCTTGGTGCAACGAATATACCTTGGCAATTGGATAGCGCTATCAGAAGAAGATTTGAAAGAAGAATATACATTCCATTGCCGGACGTAGCCGCAAGAACCAAGATGTTTGAGATCAACGTGGGTGAGACTCCATGTTCTCTAACCAAGGAGGATTACAGAAACCTCGGGCAAATGACAGATGGTTACTCTGGTAGTGATATTGCCGTTGCTGTTAAAGACGCTCTGATGGAACCGATAAGAAAAATCCAGGGAGCTACACATTTTAGGGATATATCAGATGACCCTGACCATAGGAAGTTAACTCCTTGTTCTCCTGGGGATGAAGGTGCAATTGAGATGAGTTGGACTGATATTGAGGCTGACGAACTAGAAGAACCAGTATTAACTATAAAGGACTTCTTGAAGGCTATCAAGAACACTAGGCCAACCGTTAATGAAGAAGATTTGAAGAAACAAGAAGACTTCACCAAGGACTTCGGTCAAGAAGGTAATTGAACTTTGTTTCAAATTTAATTGTTTAATGAGACTCACTTGCATATTTAGATCTTTATTCTGCATACTTAATTAGAGACGTTATGTTTTTAGATGAATGGTAGAGCTACTTTGTAATAGTTAATACTGAACTGTGCTATGTCTGCATATTACAGCATATCTACATCACATATAACCTAAACATAAATTTCTCGTTGCTAATAACATTTCATTAAAAGTATATACTAATGCTTTCATAACAATATAAAAACCACATCATTTGTAAACAGCGGTGTTATTTTCGCTATCTGTCACCTTAGCACTCTCGATCTTAACCTTGACAATAACAGTGTTATCACCTAGAATGAAAACCTCAGCGTCTGGATTAGTCTTCAGAAGTAATTGCTTGTAGAATTTAGATTCCTCAGTAGCTGGATTAACAATCTTTGCATGGCCTTTGATATTAGCACTCATTTGATTCAATTCAGCCTGATTTAGTTCATGCAATAGGTTAAGCAGTTTGCTTGGATGTGAGTTTGGAATTGCACCGCCCCCCGTACCGGAAGCAGGATTCAGCTGTGTAGAAGCAGGATCAGGTGTTGGGGTCTGTGATAAACTAGCTTTCCTCACAGATAAATTATTTGCTGTAATCCAATCATGAAACAAAAGTGAAACGGGAGGATTAGCAACCATATTATGGTATTTCTCGGAATCCTTGTTGGTAGCAAAAATTATGTAATCATTCTTGTCATTCTCTTGATCAAAGGTTTTATCTCTTGGAATATATGAATAGTTCATCAACGATACAGATGGAACACAATCCTTAGAACATGTACCAACATGTACATACTTGGAAGTTTTGATTAAGTGAATCAAATGTCCTGGAAATTTTTCAGTACAAGGCATTCTTGTTGTGTTGTATGCAACCGATTAGATATTTATAATAGACACTGATTCGATTAACAGAAGATAATAGTTTGAAATGCAAGTACTATAGAATATTGTGAAGAGATACAACATATGCATTGTCTTAAGTCTTTAAGGGTTCATTATATAATTTTTGTTAACTTCCATAGTAAGTTTCGTAGATTAGTGATATCATTTTCGATGATAATGGTGTATTAGTTATTATTGTCATTAAATATGTATTAGCATTAGGTTTTGGAAAATAAAAACATATTAATCATTAGAATAGTATGCGCAAATACTATATTTTGGTAGGCAGCTTTCTTTTTGGACCACGACTGCGTGATTTATTTGGATGACTTAGAGATTGTGTAGTATGCGGTTCTTTTTTACTTAACAAGTCTCCAGTTGTTGCAGCTCTAGGTGGTAAATGACCAATATGCTTGCTCCCAATTTGGCCTGATGTATTAGCTCATTTGAGAACGGATTCCAACTTATTGTTAATGCTCTCCGGCTCTGAGTCTGAAATCTCAGATTCCTCACCATTGTCCTTTTGTACATTTTCTGTCGTGGAGTTTTTATTCTTCATAGATTCCAGCTTCTTAAGTGCTTCAGGCATAGAGACTTTCCGTTGAGGAACTGGGGGTCCTTTTTTATTCAGTTTAGGAAGCATGTCAATTGACTCCTTGCTTTGGGCGACAGATTTCTTATTCTCAGTGTTCTTGGATAAATTTTGAGCTTTCAATAAGGCTTCCGGAATAGATGGCTTACGCTTAGATACAGGCGGTGGAGTTCTTTTGTTTAGGACTATCTTTTGAAACTCTGGCTCAATTTGTTTACCATCCCCCCCTTTTCCTGTCTTGTCGACCTTTTCTAACTCGATATCCTTCAATTTTATATCCTTCTTTGGCGGAACTACAGGCTTTTTCTTTTCAGCTTTTGTTGTGAGTCCTCCAGACAAATGGTAATTGCCTTCATTACTCGGTTTTTCACTCAAGGAGGATCTGGAGTTCTCTTCTGAGCTCAATACCGAAACTATAAAACCGCCTTTTTTGGGCGAATTCAATTTAAAATGCTTTTCCTCTATAGTTTTCATCTTCGATGGCGATTGAGGCGGTGATTTCAGCTGGACTGATTCCAAGAAATCGACATTCCTTGTTGGTTTTAGTTCAGGTCCTTTGTCTTGATCTTTATAATTACTGGTAGTTAGTTTGTTATCTTCAAGTGATTTCAAAAATGTCTTCTTTTCTGGTAATGGAGGTTTTGATTTATTTTTATCTGATATTGGTGACATTTCTTTGATCTTGTTTGAACTATTCACATTATCTGAAACCACATCAAGTTTTTTTGCCGTTATATCGTCCTTATACCTTCTTCTAGGTAGTAACGGAGGAGCAGATGTTGTACTCTTTACAACATTCTCAGAGCTAGCACGATTCCTGGAAGGCAATGGTGGAGCTTCATCTTCACTCTCTTCTCTTACTATTACTGGTTCATTGTGAAATATAGGTTTAGAGTGCCTATCGGGGATGATATGGCGAACCGGCTCAATATGGCGATGATGTCTCTCGGATAGATGCTGTTGTTGCTGTTCCATTTTGATTTTCTGCAATAATTTATAGTCTTCTTCTGAGACAAGAAATTTCCTATCGTCTTCTTTATCCAATCCAATTACTCCAACTGGCTTCTTCGAACCAAAACTCTTCTCATAATTAAACGCCGATTTATAAACTAAATTACCATCAAGTGTATCATCGTTTTCTATTGGGGTGGTACTCAAATGCTGCGGTTTCTTCTTCACAATTGGAGGTTTATTGATCTTCCCGTCAAGATCCTCAACCCGCTTTAAAAACTCTTCAACTTCGGCATCTTTGGTCATCTCTGTACAATTCCAATAGCTTTCAAATCAATTACAGCACTTTCCCCTGACAAATACAAAAATCTATTTCAATACTATGCTATATTGTTCATATTTATCATTTCTATTTTAACTATTTTCTAAATGGCAATGGATGCAGATCAAAATAAAGAAGTGTGATCACTCACAGAAAATTGAGTGGGCTATCTCAAAGCAAAAAGATATTATGTATTCGCCTATTATTAATGTACAAGGTATGTGGAATGATTGTTATATTCTATATATGCTTTGTGCAGTTTGCACTCTAACGTAATTTAATTGACCTTCTTCTGGTGCTCAAGTAGGCTTGGAAACCACAGAACACAAAGAACACCAAGTAAACTAACGCAGCAAGATACACCGTCTTTGCAACACTACAATAATAAAAACAACCAAGTAGATAATCCATTTTCAAGATATTGATTTCGGTTATTCATATGGCATGATTAAAAAAACAGTTAGTAAAGCATTCTCCTTGATGTGTCAAATGGCAGAAAAGGAAACTTTGAAGATATTGTAAAAGATAGTTCAACATACGCTGGCCCGTCCTCGGGATCGTTAATAGATCCCACAAAGGATTCATGATTTGTGTTAAACAAATGTGCTATTACCGATAGTATCACCGCCCCAAAAGCGGATAATATTGTACAAAACCAAGCTTTACCACTCTATTTATAACTTTCCAAATTGCCTATATTAAAAACATAAGCCTTTCGAATTTCTCAATTGTTAGTATTACAGGATTCCATGAATAGGTAGATCATATTCTTCAAAGTTAACATACAGATACAACTGGATTCATTTCTTCTAACCTGTTTCAGTTTTGCGTTATTAATACAATTGCCTTCAAACCTTTAGCGACAATATTAACCCGGACTATAACTAAGGCAAGCTTTTAACTATATAATAGTGGCAGATCTGCTCTTTTACATTATATACTTCGCTATGTGACGTATTACCTGGTCTTGAAGTTGCTATCGAACACTCCCTCGCTTCATTTGCAGGGGAACACATCGAAAGATTAGGCTGTTAGTTGCTTAAATGCCGGGTAATGCGGTGCTTGAAGATTCTCTAATGTGACCGCGTCTTTCGTCTCGAAATATCAACAAATTACAATGGTCTCTTGGCCCAGTTGGTTAAGGCACCGTGCTAATAACGCGGGGATCAGCGGTTCGATCCCGCTAGAGACCATTTATTTTTGTCTTTTGGCCTTTTGTTGTTGAATTCTGTTAGACAACCAGGTAAGTGGGAAATTGAATGATAGACAACGGTCTGTACCTTTCTCTGTCTTTTTATTTTTTTTTCAATTATGCCATAGCAGTATTATCAATGCCCTGATATTTGCTTCAAGAGATATGAGATTTACTAATATACAATGCTAATCAAAATTTACTAATATTACAAACCATCAAATTTGGTAATACCATGAGATAAGTTATTCTCATTCTTTTTAAACTTCTTATTCTTTTTATCCTTCACTTTTAGTGATCTTTTCTTGGGAGGCTCTTCTTCATCAGAAGTAGGTTGATCAAGTTCTTTCCACAGTTCTTCACGATCGTCGTGATTGTCGTCATCATTGCTGTTATTTTCGCCCTCACTACCTTCTATATCACCAGGAAGATCACTACCAGTACATTCTTCCAGGTCACTGTCAGATTTAGAGCTGGCATCAGATTCAACTTCCGATTCTGAACCAGATCCTAACTCCGAGTCGGAATCGGAATCTTCAGATGAGGACAAACCGGCTTCTGAGTCGTCATTTATATCTGAGTCTGAGTCTGAGTCCGAATTTTCTTCCTTTGGTACTTCCCAAATTTTCAGCTTATCCATACCGCCTGAAACAAGTCTGTATTCGAAATCGAGATCTAGCATACCTACTTCATCAAGTCCACTGTGCTTTCTAATTTCAACAATTTTACCACGCTTAGTGTCAACCTTATACAGTAAACCGTTGGAACAACCACACCAAACACAGTTATCGTCTTGGAGAGTTGATATCACGGTATCGATACTCTCACCCTTTGCAATCTTCACTCTCGTCAGTTGATCTTCCAAGTCGTTCTTCTTAGGTTTCCAAACAGTCAGTGTCCCTTCACCCATACCACATACTAAAGTATCACCCTCAATTGGATCCACAAATGCACCACACAAAATTTCGTCCTCTTGGTCATCGCTACACATGATATTAGAGAGCTCTTCCTCGGTTTGGTTCCCACTGTTCTTCTTCGGTTGCTTCATCTTGGGCTCTCTAGTGTCCCAGTAGGCCAGCGTAGTTTGACCCAAGGAGATATATTTGTAGACCGACCTCTTGCAGAATTGGAATATGTCGTTGATGGCATCTCCCCCGTGGATCTTGGTCAGAGTGTTCTTCGTAGTCAGATCATTACTGTCCAGCACCACGATGGTGCCAACTTCATCACCCATCACCAGGAAATCATGGGTAGCCGACTTCACCAGCTTCGTGACTTTAGAGCCACCATCCAGCGTCACCTTCTTGACCACTTTCCCGCTATGCGTGTCCGCCTTCTTGAGAACGTTGTCCGCACCAATAGTGTAGACATGCTTACCGTCGTGGTCAATGGCCAACGCACGCACACTGCCTTTGTGCCTCTTGGTCCTCCACAACAACGTCACCCCACTGGGCAGAACAGGATGCTTGTCCGCAGCATCCACATCCACCACAGTCCACAGCGTCTGCTTCTTCTCCTCAACCTTCACAGCCTCCTGCACTTTCCTCGCCTCCCGCAACTTCTCAGTCAGCAGCTCAGCATCATACCGATGGCACAGCACATGGCCCGTAGCCAGCGCACTCACCACCATAGGCTCCTCGGGGTGACACACAAACTGGAACAACGGCTCCGCATACCGAAACTCAATCACAGGCAACTCATCAGACTGCACAACACTCGTCTTCTTCTTCCCCATCTCTTAACCCTGTATACAATCCACAACACAACTCAAAAGTTAGACCCTCCTTGCCTTAACATAGTAGCGATGAGCTCATATAATAATTTTTCACTTTTTTTCACTTTTTCCCGCTGCTTCTTTGGATGTGCAGGAAACTTGAAAAAATATTGGGAATCAGCGATGAGATAACATTATACGTACCGCACCTTGTGATATAAACGTATAACACTACCAAAATACTCCGAATTATCGCAGCATACGAATTGTCCTCTTTGTAGTCCGTATTGAGTGAGGTGTATGGGTTTCACCATTTTTTACGGGCTTTTTCAGGCTTTTGTCCCTCTAGTCTCTTTTTGCCTGATTTCGAGTGCTGCGTGTGTACAAATCGTGAGATCTGGCGATCTTTTTCCTTTATTTTAGGAGTGTTTATAACTCTCAGCGGTTGCTATTCCCCCCCATTGCAGAACCAGGGTGTAGAGGAAGACAAGATTTTCAATTATCTCGAAAAGGTACAGGGCGTAAGGTTTGTCTTTTGTTTTTTTTTGAGAGGAAAATGAAGAATTTGCTCTGGCCCAAGAACAGGAAGTCTAAGAAAGCCAGTGCCGGCGGAGCCGGCACGGGCTCTGACGCAGGCACTGATGCGTCCTCGTCGCTTCGGAGTACTAGCTCGCTGTCCGTGAATAAGCTCACGCACAGCAGCTCGCATGGCGCGTCGCTGGATAACTACATCGCGCAGGCTAAGCGCGGGAGCCGGAGCTCGCGATCCAGCCAGAACTTGCTCGCGTCGAACAAGAGCAAACGGATGAGCTCCGCCAACATGCGCAACATCACTAACCCTGAGAACACAATGTCCAGCGGCAACGAACAGGCGCACGGCTCTGGAAAGCTCGGCTACGGCGCCCTGGGGAAGCTGAAGGGATCGGCCTCGCGGTCTCAGGTGTCACTCCACTCCATGAGACAGGACAGCGCCGGCTCCACGCATCAGCATAGCAAGGAGGAAGCCGGCTCGATCCTCTCCGATGACGTGACAAGCATAGACTCCAGGAGATCACAACATCTGTCCACCTTGGACTCATCAGGGAAAATACCCGATCACGTGAACGTAAACAGTAGCAGAACCTTCAGCAAGTCAAGAGAGTCCCTGCAATCCATCTCGGGCAAGTCGTCCACTTCGCCGCAGCCTACGCACGCACTCCTGCACGGGGCTTCAGATGACAACAGGAACACGCTCGCGTCAATTGACTCGAACATAACCGAAACAACGATTATCAACGACGGCGGCCCCGATAACGTAAACTTAACGTTTGAAAACTATGACGAAACGGTGCTGAAAGTGGGCTGGCTGAACAAATCACAAGGTCAAGTCACAGTACCGTTGAGTTCTACGCATTCTACCAGCGGAGTCACTACAACAGCTGCCGATTACCAACCCAGAAATAGAGAGAGCAGAATATATGAGACTAACACACTAGATAGCTCTGATGATATGAGCGGGAAGACTGTGACAACTCTGCCTGACTCACAGATAACAATACCTGATTATAGAGTATTTAGAGCTCAATTGAAAGGTTCATTACTGACTTTATACAAGAGCTCTTTGGGGTCCCATGTGAAATGCTTTGATCCCAGCTTAAAGTCTCTTGAGAGCGATTTGACTACAAAAGAAAGTAATAGACAATCTGTGATTCCTTCAAAAAGTAAGCAGAAAAGTAGTACTAAAAATGATGTTATACCGAAATCAGTCACATTAAAACATCTAAGCGTTTCGGGACCTCATCCTGATCTCAAAGTTGATAAGCATGGAATTGTTATCGGCGGAACTGTAGAGGCCATATGTCATGATATATTATTCACAACAAAACCCATTCATTTATTGCACAAGAAACACTCAAAGATCTCCAACAATAATTCAGATGATGACGTCGAAGTCCAAAAAAGTCTTGTTAATTTCCTAATTATTTTACCGATGCTGGATCATTTTATCAAATTTATTATAACGTTCAATCAATTTGGTCTAACTTTTACAAAACACAAGTCTAAGATTAGTTCCACATCATCACAATACGTTCGAATCACAGAAGTTGTAGATACTCAAATAAGCAACAGGTTAGTCCTGGTCATAAGAACTATACTAGAATTCACTCCAGCCTATTTACTCGATGACAATATCTTCCAGTCCATTATAACTCTTATCGATACAATTTCGTTACACAACGATGCAATTTGTAATCAAATAAAGATCGATGTGGCCACTCGCTGTAACGAGTTGAATAAACTGACCAAGTTCAGTAAGACTAACATTAACAATAAAGATGGATTTCTTCCTATGGAAAGTTTAGTTGACGTTAATAGATTCATGGAACTAGATCCTTCAAAATTTGCAGAGGAAGTACACTCGATCAACCTGGAATTTAACAAAGTTTGGGCCCCTAGAAAGGATTTTTCTTTGCTCTATGACTCCAAATTCAACAACAAAAATATATTATCATTGAGCCCTCTAATATTCAATAACAAGGATAATGTACATTTTCTGGGCAGACTCTTAGTTACACACTTATTCTCAACTAACCATAGGAGTAAGGAGCAATGCAGAAAAACTGCAGAAGTTTTGAACAGATGGGTGCTTCTTGGTTGCAAATTCGAGCAATTAGGCGACATGGTATCGTGGTTGGCAATTGCAACTGTGATTTGCTCCATTCCAATTCTGAGACTAGGCGCCATATGGAAATATATGCCCGAATCAACTGTTAAAATCATTTTAAATGATTGGGTACCTACAATTGTTCAGTTAGACAGGAGACAGATATCATCTAAATCCACAGGAAGCGTTTTTATTTTGGCGCCACCCAATTTAGATGATCCCCACATTAAGAATAATATTGTTTCATATTTTGGTGATCTTATCATTCATGCCGATGATCTTCCCAACGATGTTAAGATTAAATATCTAGCTAAGAAAATAAACAGGACAAAAAATGCTTTCCATAAATGGCAATCTCGTGTCGATAAAGATAATAGTACTGGACAAGCCGCCACATTTAAGTCAATTGATCCTAACTCTTCTATGGTTTATGATTTCTGGAATTTCCATATCCATCAACCTCCTATGAATATTAATGATATTATGAAACAGAGTATCAAATGTGAACCGGCCTTGGTAAACCAAAGTGTTTATTCCAGTATTGGGCATAAAAGAAGCTCTTTAATGACCGGTAGCTATTTGCCAACTCTTTTCAATAACTTCCTCAATTCATACTCAATATTTCCGAAGGAGGTTTTGATCGGTGCAGCTGGTGTTTTAGCGGATACAAACATAAGCAGACAATCAATGCTTGCGGCAAAGGAGCTTAAAATCAGTGAACCTATATCTCAAGTGGTTCCAGGATCCTTAAACTATGAGCACAGGTATAGCCAAATCACAGGTTTGGACAACATTGATGGCCCTGTAAAGAAAGAAATTGCTGGGAAACCTCTCAACAAGCACCATCTTCTGAAATCTATCCGAGATGCTTTCAATGTTGATTTGGATGTCTTTCATGTAGGCGATGATCTTGTTTTCAAATCAATTACAACTAACCAGGGTAAATCAAGACCATCAAGCATCGTTATTGACACGCCAAAGAGGTTCTCACAATATTCTACCTCTAACAGTAGTCCTTCTACACCAAAACTCAATAGGGAATCCACTACCATTGTTAGATTAAGCAAAGGATTCGAGAATTTGGATTTGTTTGATAATGTGGGCAACTTATCGGATAGCCTAAAGGAGCTAAACATTGATGTTGCTTTAAAGTCAGCCAGTATCGAGAGAATATATGACTTATTGGTCCTAACTGTCTCAGCTTTTTCTAGACTTGTTGACTCTGTTGATCTTACAAAATACTATAAGGGCAGAAGATCTTTTGATAACAATACAAATGACTTATCTGACATAGGCCTATTAGACTTTGCCTATATTAAAATCAACATGGATAATGCGGCTTATACGGAAACCTTTTTCAATACCTATAAGAGCTTCACTACCACAGTCAATGTGTTAGAAGGTTTGGCTAGAAGATTCATTGGCGCCAAGAGTTGTGCTCTATCCATCGAGAAAATTATTGGTAATGAAAATCTGGATTCACTTAAGGACGAAACTTTAAAGTCAAAGTTGTCTCAATTAAATGCAAAGAAATTCCCTCTATGGGATTTGAATGTGAATAAAAATGAGACTGTAAACTTAGGATTTCTAGCTAAAGTTCAAATTGGAGCCATGGAGGCTATCTATTATTTAGTTAAACATCATTATAATGATTTTACGGATGATATGAACTGCCACACAACAATGCTAGATATTGTTAAGATTATAGAGGAGGAAATAACAGTTGAGTGGGAACATCGCTTGAAAACATCAAAAGAGAATAACTTATTCGATAATGTTGCACATCAGGAGCTCGAGAATTTAATCAAAAGATTAAGAGAACTATTCAATATTTTGAAATCCACATATAGAAAGCAACTATACAAACCTCTGAACATCTCTAAAACCGAAAGAAACTCGTCAAACTTATCAGAACAGTTCAAAACCCTTCCTTACGAAGATTATATAGCATCTTTGTCGGAGGGCGAAGGCGACAAGCTATATTTGAATTTCAAGAACATGAATTATGATGACTATGATTCTATTCATGCATGGGTAAATGACATAAACAATATCGTAAGTTCCAGATTTGCTGCAGTCACTAGAATGGAGTGGTTTCAACTCTACCAACAACTCGATCTGCTATCAAATGCTAGTCTTACTTCTTTCTTCCAATATCCGTTAAGCGCGAAATCCTTTTCAACAATCAACACTGGAAATCCTCTTTTGAATGAAGTTGAAATAACTGATGTTTTTGAATGGATTTCAACATTAAATACCAAATCATCAGATGTGAATGAACTATTTATTGATAAAATTCCATCCTCAATAAAAGTTTTAATCGAAATGCATAACAGTCTCAAGTCATTTTTTGTTTCTGAGCTAGCGAATGTTAGTGCAAGTTTGGAAGAAAGGAAAAAAGTGTATTGTACCATCCTACAACTTCTCAACTATGTTCGTTGGAAAAATTCATCATTGAATTTATTTGAAGGCGAAATTGATAATGAAAACATAATCTCACCGCATATCCCCTCATTCATTGAAACCACATTATGTAGAGCAATTGTTTCCCCTGAGTCTAGATTTAACGAGTTGCTTTGGAAGCATGCCCATTATACCTTATCAACATCTGATGACAAATACTCTTTGAAGTCAATTTCAAATATCTTGGACGACTTAAATGTCTCACATATTCGAGCATTTTTGGAAATCGATAATGTCTATACTGCTAAACCTCAAAATTTATGCCCTTGCCCAGGCTGGTTTATAACAAGATTACTTGAAATTTCACAGTTTGTTCCAAATATGAGCATATCCAATACAAAACTAGTTAACTTTGATAAGAGGAGATTTGTTTGCAACATAATCTATAACATATTGGAAATCCTCCCAAAAGATATTGAGTTAGCTACAACGGCAGAATCACATAGAATGCTGTTTACCAAATTATTAGGCGATAATGCCGAGCTAAGGGAAAAGTTACGTTCAAAGGCACTGGAAGATGCCAAAGAAGAAGGTTACCAAAATACAGGTATATTCAATAATATTCTGGTAGATGAGGTCGATAAAATTCGTAGGGAACATAAGAAGAAGGAATCTTTGACATTACAGGAAGCTGAAAATCAAAGATCTCTGAACTTGCAGAAAAACTACGCAATAAACAAGCATGATTCACTACTACTGACAAGTAGTACCTCTAATGTTTCTGCAAATTCTGCACATTTACTCCGTAATAAAAGAAGCTCCACTGCATCTTTAGCATCAAGAAGTTCTGTGATCTCAGGAACCAGTCATTCGGGAGTAGGCCGAAAAATTGGAGGCTTTTTCAGGAGACCATTTTCGATTAGTGGTTTCAATAGTAGTGGGCAAGGAATACCACCAAATGGAGTTCAAGATAAGTTCATTTCACCTGATAATCTACCACATCTTGAATCAAATATATTACAGGATTATAAACCTGCATTGACAATAAAAACTTTTGAGATCAAATCTATTGTTGACATAATCAACCATAATAAAGTATCTTCTTACGCTCATGCTTTTCGTATAGTTATGCAGGACGGTAGCGAGCATATGGTTCAAGCTGTATCATCAGAAGAGGCCTTAGAATGGATTAGATTGATTAAGATTTCTAAGAGATATTCTTTCCATTCGAAAAAATATAGTGGCCAGACCCGTAATAAGATTTTTGGTGTACCATTAGAGGATTTATGTGTTAGAGAAAACACCTTAATCCCATCTATCGTGGTAAAATTGCTCGAGGAAATTGAATTGCGAGGACTGGATGAAGTAGGCCTTTATAGAGTACCAGGTTCGGTTGGAAGTATTAATGCCTTGAAGAATGCTTTTGATGAGGAAGGTGCTACAAATAATACTTTCACGCTTGAAGACGATAGATGGTTTGAAATTAATGCTATAGCAGGCTGTTTCAAGATGTATTTGCGTGAATTACCTGATTCATTATTTACCAATAATATGTTTGGCGATTTCACGAAAATTGCACTACAGTATAAGACGTCAGCTATCGATTTCGAAGCTTATAAGGCTGAAATTAAAAGATTGCTCAGTCTTCTACCTCCATGCTATTATGCCACATTGGAACGGATTGTAATTCACTTGAACAAAGTTCATAGGCATTTGATGAATAATAGAATGGATGCATCCAACTTATCTATCGTTTTTGCCATGAGTTTTATAGACCAGGATGATTTGAGCAGTAGTATGGGTCCAACATTAGGTGCAGTTCAAAGCATATTACAGAAATTCATCACTAACCCTGAAGATTATTTTTGAGTTTACTAGTTTAACTATAACTTCAAAATTCTACTACCATATCCTTTTTGAAAGTCTATTCTGTTCACTTTTGCATTTTTTTCTATAATATAATTAACATCCCTTTCCATCATATATTAATATTAAGCAATAACAGTAATCGTAATAATAGTAATAGTAATAATAATAATAATAATTAATATTGGATTCTTAAGTTAGTTATTCTTTCTGCATGAATAAAATCTAATCTACACTAAAATTGTGAAACTATTTACAGTATTATAATCAAGGTTTATATATTCCAGACAGTCTGTCCACTTAGCGCTTAATGATTTTTATTTAGTTGCTTCCTTGAGACAATTTTTATGCGCTGATTCTCCCTTAGTTTTTTGGAAAGCTCTTGCATTTCCATTTCTTTTTCCTGCATTTTCTGTTTCCGTTCCGCTTGAGCTCTTGCATTAGCCATATTTTCTCTGAAAGTGTCCATTATACCCTTGTTGGCTTGTGCTGGGTCGACTGGGCGTTGTACAACATCAGCTATATTTAGCTTCCGTCTAACCCATTTGTTTCTTAAAAATAAAGTTTGTAAAACTGAGAATGAACCATTGACTGCGAAGTAAAGCACTACAGCAGAAGACAGGTTCATTGTTGCTGGGATGGAAAGTAATGGCATAATTGTAAAAAACTTCTTCATCGTTGGTGAAAATTGTTGAGCACCAGTTTCACCACCCAATCTAGTGAACGAGATCAACACTGCTGCAGTGATTACTTGTAAACCTAAGTATGGATCTGCTTGTGTTAAGTCATTGAACCACAGAATACCTTGATCTTGAAACCCTTGTACCGGGAAATTCGCCATATGTCTTATACCGTTGAAAAACCCAATTGCCATAGGTATCTGAACCATTGGAGCTGCCAGCCATCTGTTCTTAATCCCATTATCGGCTAAAAGCTTCTTTCTCTTCATAGCTACCTTTTGTCCCTCAGTCATATCAGTGGTACCCATTAATTGTTTGTTGATCTTGTCTAATTCCGGTTTGATCCTGGAGTTTCTAGCGATAGTATCGGAAGACTTCACATACAAGGGAACGAGCGCCAAACGCACCAACAATGTCACTGTGATAATTGTACCCCACCATGGTAATCCCGAATATGCATGTACATATTCCAAAGCATGTTGCACCAAGTCACTCGGCCAATACCACGTCTGAGCCAATCCGATGCTCTCCAAATAACCGACATGCGTAGATAGCTCTCCCACGGTCCCAACGGTCTGTGTAACAGCATCAGCAGCAGTGGCTCCAAGTTCATCAACAGCTGGCAGTTGTGTAGTAATTTCTGAAATAGGCTTGCCGTTGCTCGACATGTACCTAGGCATCATCACCCTCCATGAAGGCGTCACTGGCGTAAGCCTGCCAGGTGCTCTGGCTGCTACTCTAAGCGTCGAAGTCCTCGCCAAGGACCTTAGTCCCGTAATTCCCAGCATCGTTTCCGCGTTATCAATGCTTGTTCTGGAGGTCCCTACTTCAAGAAACAGCTAGAGTTACCCTTTGACTTAATGCTTTCCTTTTAAATCTGATTTCTTGTCTCGATGCGATGCTGAGCAATCGTGAGACGAGAGTTTCGGTTGAGTCTTCCCAGCTTCACAGTTCTTTAAGCTTTAAATGTCAAAAGTTAATGAAGTTCCCTTCTAATTTCAAGATTTGAATTATTTTTCATCAGTTCTTCATAACTAAGGCTGTCTAGTGTTTTAAATTCCTTGAAGGTAAGCTTCTTATACTGTATATGCTGGGCGTCTATTGCTAGATTCGTCATACACGTGTGCTCAGATTCAGAAGTAGGTTTTGTAACCAAGGTCCTGTTATGATAGTTTTGTAAGTATTTGGCTTATCCTTTTGTCTCAAATATTTGAAAGATTGAGAATTACAATACAATTGAGTATAACTACAAGGAGTGACAGGTGGGAATAGCTATGGATGTAAGGAAGCAGCTGTATCTGCAATGTTTGAATAGGGAATTTGCCCAGGTTCTGGCAAAGGTGAGGGGTATGTCTACTGAATCACTGGATTATAACTTCCTACAAATGTACTTAGGTCGGAGTTGCCAATGGGCTCATGTACCTTCAATTGACTACCTATGGATGCGATTTGTGATGAAGGAGCCCCTGCTTCTTGTTAGGCCCCAGGTGCTTTGCGATATGGCTACCATTGCGCTCAATAACGATAAGGGGTTTTTGCCGTCACAATTGTTGAAGCATTACACTATGAACTATCTCAATAAGAGGCATATCTCCTTTGATGATCCAGTGTTATACCATCTGAATAGAGTTAAAGTAGAGAGCTTCGCAAAAGGTACCAAGGATAGGACAACATTCATGGAAAAATGGAAAGTGTTCTTGCAGGATATAGATGACAAGTTTCCAACTAGCTATAAATTTAGGATACGAGATTACATGAACTTATCACAAGCCTCTAGAACTGCCACTCAAGAAAGACTAGGGTCCATGCTTTTTGACCAAGACCAGATCACTATAAAGAACCCGACTTCAATGTCACTGCTCTTGAACATAATTCTACTCCATAAGGGTATCTCAACGGACTACAAACTAGCAATATTTGAACAGTTCCTAAGATCATCTAATGGAGCAGCATTGATTGATGACTCAATACAAATCCTACTGAGATTAGTTGACGGCAATAGTTCCCAGCTCCGGAATCTGCTGGAAACTCTGAAGAGTGTTGACGTTAAAATCTCAGCCACCACTTGCAATAAAATTGACAGCTGTAAGGCCAAATTGCAATAGTGTGAGCAAGTGCAATATGCCTTTGTAGCTTTTTAACCGTTATGGTATATGACTTCAGACAATATTCACGATTAACGATACTCATTGATGGTATATAGAACTAAAACTAATGTAAATACTTAATATATTCCGTGATAATAACTGAGCTGGCAATAATGTCATTTAAAATGTTACTTAATTTGTGAATCATCTGGCTATTTGTGTAATATTGAACGTTGACTGATAAAGCTCTTGCCAATGTGACGAGCTACATATGGGATTAATATTAGTTGGAGATATCTAACCTTATGAGGATGGCATTAATGAGTCCTTATTTAAAATCCAAACAAACCTCGCTGCGACTGCTACTGTCGAAAGATCGAATTGACTATAAAGATGAGTATGGACCAGCCTGCCAGAATCAACTTCTTCAAAGGACACCCCAGTTTCCGGTTGTTGCCTAATGAAGAGATAGTAGAAGCCACCAGACAATTGCTCACCAGCGAAACTAGAGATTATGACGATGACACAAGGAATAGGCACCCATTGACATATGGTCCTGATGAAGGCGCTCTATGGGTGAGGCAACAGATATGTGATTTCAACAACAGGCTGTTTGGTAGTGACTCAAAACCGGAGTTTTTAAACTTGAGCAGTGGTTCCTCATACGGATGCCTGAGTATCTTATTACATACTACATTACCTCACACAAATTTTACTAGACAGGCGTTCATTATATCACCAACTTATTTTCTGATCAATGATTGTTTTATTGATGCTGGATTTGGTTCAAAGCTAACTGCAATTGATGAGGAAGGAGAAGACTCCATTAACTTTGAACAATTACTAAGCAAATTGAGGCACTTTGAAGAATTATATGGTAATAGCAATGGCGATGTATCGATTATCCAGAACCCAAATAAACCAACAAAAAAGGTGTACAAATATGTAATGTACTGTGTGCCAACCTTTGCAAATCCGAGCGGCAAGAGTTACTCTTTGGAAACGAGAACTAAATTGATAGAGATAGCAAGAAGATATGATATGTTAATAATATGTGATGATGTCTACGATCTATTAGATTACTCGACAGATGTTCATGAGTGGCCAAGACCTCAAAAAAGGCTTGTACATATTGATAGGGCTACGGCACCTGATGATAATGAATTTGGCAACACTATATCTAATGCGACATTTTCTAAGATCATTGCCCCTGGTCTAAGGTTTGGTTACCATGAGACTATAAATGATAAATTAGCTGCTCAGCTCTCTAGAGGTGGTGCCAATGTGTCTGGTGGTACACCTTCACAATTAAATTCAATGATAGTTGGCACCATACTTCAAAATGGGAGTATGGAAAGAATATTAGGTAAACTAAGAGAAACTTATAAAACTAGATCAGTTGCAATGTGGGATTCATTGCAGAAACACATGCCAAAGGACACACATATCTCGTCTCCCAAAGGTGGCTATTTCGTTTGGGTAACCTTACCACCCGGGTATGATGCCAAGAAAATAGGAAAAAAGCTAAAAGATGAGCATGGAGTAATACTGGCAAATGGATCAGACTTTGAAGTTATAGGAGATGAAAGAGGGTGGGGTGACAGATCAGTGCGTCTTTCCATTAGTTTTCTCGAGACTCCTGATATCATTGAAGGTTGCGAGTTATGGGGGAAAGTGTGCAAGGAGATGGCACCCAGTTCATAGAATGCATATGTACGTAGACTAGTAATTAATCATCTAACAGCTATGGAATGGTTCATATCCACAGTTTACTATACTTGTCATTTGACTTTGATCACTAAACACGTTTAGATAGAATGGTAATTTGTCAAAATTCCGGGAAAACTGCCTTTCTCACCGAAGAAATGGCAGGAATCTCTTTACAACTGCTATTATGCTCTCGGCTTGACAAGTATGAGTATCAGTTTCAATACCTAGAAACATACACATCGCATCGTGAGTTTCATAACTATTTATTGTCTTACTCACAGGTTTTCTACCAGACAAAAGCTTTGATCAGGGAACTTAAAACATCTTCTGCGAAGCAAAAACAAGATAAAAGACCGAGCAAGCAACTGCTTTGATCGCTTATAGCACATATTACCTATAAGATTACGTTTACTACTAGATATTAACTACAAAAGAGAAAGCAAACACGAGTCACACACAGTAGATACCATGCACGACCCACAAGAAGAATCATACTCTATGTATCCAAAGACCTCATCTCCACCACCACCACCTCAAGCCAATATGCATTTTCCTGTTTACCAGACTCCTATGATGTACGGTTACTCGCAGAACCCATACATGTATGCTGGTCAGGCTCCAGGTTATCATTTTGGTATGATGAACCAAGGTCAAATGATGTACCAGCCTAATGCTATTCCTCAACAACCCAATGGTGGTGCTGGCGGTTCTAAGAAGAAATGGAACATGAATAATAATATGGGTGCTTCTTCTGGATCTAGTGCCAACTTGTCCAACGGGAAGACTCATAATTACCATAATAGCTCACATGCTGCGAGTTATCACCCTCAATCATCTTCTTCTACTTCTGGAGGAAGTACTGCCAAGAATGCTTACACCCCAGCTGCAGCAGATCCATTGAAGTTCAACATCTCAAAGATTAAAGAAGAGACAACTTCCTTCCCAATGTTTTTTAATACAAACGAAAAGGACTTTGCAGAAGCTAAGGCCAAAAGATACCATCTAAGTTTGAAGGCATTGGATCATGAAGAACAACCAATTCAAAAGGAACCCCAGGTACAATCAGAGCAAGTGAAACAGGAAGAACAAATTCAAAAGAAACAAGATTTCCAACAACTTAGCATCGAAGAAGAGGATATAAAGGATCTGAAAAGTGGAGATAAAACTGATATCGTACTTCCAGAAACCACTACTAATAAGGAAAATATTCAGCAAGGTACTGAAATCAAAGTAAGCTCGCCAGAAATGGGAAACAAGCAGGCTAGTGGTTCACCAGTGGAGGAAACTGCTACTCCTTATATAACACCGGCACCAACACCAAAACCAGCTGCCAAATCCTGGTCTGCTATTGCATCCAGCGCTATTTCTAAAGGGAAGCCCTCCAATGTATCTTCACCAATCTCAAGGCCAGGATCTACCCATCAGCAACCTCAGAAGAAATCAAAAAAGTACGTTCCTGCGACCCCAAAAGGACTTGAACCATTAGGATCAGTAGCTCTAAGAATGTGCTTCGACCCAGATTACGTCTCATACACGTTAGATACTGCCAAAAACGAAGACAAACTGCCAATTAGAGAGATAATTCCAAGAGGTATTATAAATAATGCTAACATCTGTTTCATGAGTTCCGTTTTGCAAGTGTTATTGTACTGTGCGCCTTTTGTAGATATTTTGAATGTTGTCAGTACTAGAAATATGAACGCAAAGAGTGGCTCTTCCTCGGCGAAACTATTGGACGCCTGTCTAACAATTTATAAGAAATTTGACAAGGCAAACTATGAAAAGGAGAAGGAGAAGGAGTCAGAAAAAGAAAAGCCTGGTTCTAAAAAGTCCTCTACACCAGCTTACGCGTCTATCACAGAAGCGGTCAATCCAGATGAGTTTTATAGATCTCTATCAACAATTCCAAAATTTAAAGATTTGAGATGGGGTCATCAGGAAGATGCTGAAGAATTTTTAACACATTTATTAGATCAACTTCATGAAGAATTGATTTCTGCCATTGATTCACTATCAGAGAATGAAATACTAAACTTACTCCAAAGTATTCATGACGAAGATTTGAAGATATACATCATTCGTAACTTGAGTCGCTATAAGGATGCGGAATTCATCAAAAACATGTCACCACAACTGAAAGACCAAATTAACAAATACGGAACAATTTCTGATGATTCTGAAGAAGGAAATGGCTGGCATGAAGTTAGTGGTTCTAGTAAGAAGGGCAAAAAGACAAAGACAGCTGCTAAGAGAACCGTGGAATTTATCCCATCCCCTATTTCTAACCTGTTTGGCGGCCAGTTTAGATCTGTTCTTGATATTCCACAGAACAAAGAATCTCAATCCATTACATTAGATCCATTCCAAACTATTCAACTAGATATCTCGGACCCAGGAGTTGATAGTCTAGAGGCTGCTTTAAAGAAATTCAGTGAATATGAGCTGTTACCTTTTAAGTCATCATCTGGAAATGATGTAGAAGCAAAGAAACAAACATTCATTGACAAGCTACCTCAAATCCTTTTGATTCAACTGAAAAGATTCTCTTTTATTAGCAATGCTGATAAAGATAATGGCATGACCAACTATAACGCATACAGTGGCCGTATTGAAAAGATTAGAAAGAAGATTTCTTACGGACACACTCTAGAAATCCCTGATGAAACTTTAGCATCCTCTGCATTGAGGAACAACTCTTCGAAGACATATGAGTTATCAGGTGTTATTTACCATCATGGTATGAGCCCTGATGGAGGTCATTACACTGCTGATGTTTTCCATAAGCAAACTAAGACCTGGTATAGAATTGATGACGTGAATATCACCAAGCTAGAGGATGATGATGTCTTGAAAGGTGGAGAGGACAACATGGACTCCAGAACTGCTTACATTTTAATGTACCAAAATGTGCACTGCTAAGGCATAAATGTAATGACATATTGCAAATATTTTCTATTATGTATTACTTTCAATTATCTTAATTCGATAATACTGCTTTTCTGTAAATAAATAGAACTGGCATAGGCATAGATAGATTTATCAAACAACTCTAATATATTTTGATATGAAAAATAAGTTATAAAACAACAGGTCATTGTGTTTAAACAGCCATGTTTAGATTTGGTTGAGATATGTTCTTGGTGATTTTACAACAAAACATTAAAAAGTATTATTAAATAGTCGTGATTCAGATGTTATCTAAAAAAATAACAAAAAAAAATGATTTCGCCCAGGATCGAACTGGGGACGTTCTGCGTGTTAAGCAGATGCCATAACCGACTAGACCACGAAACCATATTAACTTGTTGAAGTGTGGTGTTAATTTTGTTGTACTACCGTTTTAGTTTTCCTCCAGATTGTAAGCGTATGCATTCACTCCAAGCCTTTCAGCTCTAACCAAACTGAGATGGAATCTCATGAATTTTGGGTTATTTCCCCTGTTGATAATTGATAGAATAGGATAGTAAATTACTACGGACAAGTTAGGGATAGAGTTTTGCAGATAAAAATGGCTTTTCTTCAACAAGCCAAATTATCAAATGCACAATTTTAAGAGGGTGTTTTAAGTGAACAAGTTAATTGCAGAAACAAGTTCTCTACCTACCTTTTGAGAGCGCACTCATATGTTCTACACATGAACCGCATTAGTTATAATATTCTCAAAAGTATATTTTCTTTAACGTGCTTAATTGGTAGCTTTCCCATATACGTTTTATCATAGAGTATAAGATTGAGTCGTACGTTTACTAGCTTTACTTAGAGCAACAAGTATCTTTATCTTAATACTCATCAAGTATACTATGTAGCACGTAGAAGAATACGAGGTTTCAACAGGACATACAATAATATCGGCTAAATCCTAACCATTTATTTCGAGACTCTAAACCCAAATTTTGAGGTGAAAAAAGATAAATCACAAAAGAACATCATTCAGTTGTTACTATAAATTTAGAACTTACATCAGTATACTTCTTGATTGTGGCAGAAAATATATTGTTTATGGCATTTGGTTATCTTTATTTACATATTGGCACTTAATAAATCAAAAAGTAGATTTATGATAATATATTATATCGCTCTTTTTGTATCAACAGCTTCTCTATGCAACAAAAATGCTCACTAATAAGTCAACTTAAGCAACAAGGTGATACCAAACCGAATCTACATGATGTTTTAACTGCAGCAATTAGTTGTTACGCCTGGGACACATTAAAAATTGCGAGGCTTACCAAACCACTACAATACGAAAGGTGGTTGGTTACATCAGATAAAAAAATGTCAATATGTTTCATTCTATATGATCTGAGTTTTATAATAACTGATTGTAAAACTTAGTAAAAATAAAATGTACTGGGATTTTGTACATTTTATTAAGCCTAAATATAGCGCTAATGAATCTGAAAAAAAAGTGTCAAACTAGATAGCAGCTGAGACAGATAAAATTTTGCTATGTAAAACAAAGTTTAGCGGGAAATCATTCTTAGTTCTGGATATATTAATGAAAACTATCATAAACACAATTTAGCCACTAAACTGGAAGGATACTTCGGTGATTTTCTTATTACAATGTGCTACCTGTGAAAGTCACTTATCTAATAGTACACCAATTGTTCAGAAATGGGCTTACACCCCAGAAGCTGATAAATTTGTTGTTAGTAGACGTCCAGAACCTGAACAACAGGAATTCGATAAATTACGATAGGAAATCATAAATTACCTTGTTGGAATGCATTTTTTTATCTCTTATACCAGATGAGCCCGGAATCTCATATCTTTCCAGCTGAGGGAACTAAGATGATATCAATATAAGAAAATTGCAAGTATTGCTTTGTCTTAGACTTCTACCAAAATGCAAGCAAGTTTATATTACCACATGAAAAATACTAGCAATAGCGCTTTGAACAATAGGAAGCAAAACATAAAACCCAGAAATAATAGACACTAAACAAGACATAGTAATCATATCCGATCGTGAATATAAATAGTTTCAACAATTCTTTCACTGCTATATATTAAACAGCTTTTACTCATGTAATACAGAACATGGCCTCGATAGCGCAAGACAACCTTTGGAAACAGCTACATAACAGTTTTTTTTTCCATATATTTGGAAAAATCCAAATGTTTTTGGTACTTTTAGATACATAATAATATTTTTGATCCTAACTTGTAAGTAGACTAGCATGTTCTCAGAGCTTCAACCAGTTATATTTTCATTTTCTCTTAATCTAATTGTAAAATTTTGGGATTGCTAATATACCAAACTGGGATTCGGGGGACTGATACAAGGCAATACCAAGACTACTGAATTACCTTATTTCAGGATCTTTTATTTACTAAGAATTCCAAACGATTGTGAAGGCTTCAGAGATTCACCTAAATATTTATTCTAGAATAGTCTAATGGGGTATATATATAATAAAATAACTCTGTCGACATAAGACTTTAACTACCTATATTAATATATACAGGTAGTTGAGTATTTAGTTAAAGAAAAAAAGAGAGTTAGCAAAAAACTTCTGTCCAAACGTTTAAAAAGTAGTTAACATCATTGCCAAAGTTAGGAACAATGAAGCCATTTGCAAATGACCTGCACCGTTGGTGGTTTGAACAGTCACTGGAAGAGAAGAAGAAGACTTAGTAGCCTTAGCGTTTTCAGTGTGAGAAGTTCTTAAGCTGCCAGTAGTTTCATGATGAGTAGCAGTGACCTTCTTAGTCTCTGAAGCAGCTTTGCTTTCCACCTTGGATTCAGCAGCAACTGAAGAAGAGACAGGCTTGTGGTCTTCTGGGTGAACAGCATGTGGACCAACAGTTGGACAATCAGTGATACATGTAGTAGTAGTAGTGGTAGAAGTATTGTGGTAAGTGGCAGCAATTTCAGAGGAGTGGTGCTTTTCTTCGGAGTGATGGTGGTGGTCATCTCTCTCAATGTGGGTCATGGTGCATGGGCAGTCAGTAATTGTCAAAGTAGTTGGCTTGGTAACAATGACAGTCTTATTGTTGTAGGAGAAGGTAGTTGCTTCTGGACAGTAGGTGGTAAATTCGGAGACAACTTCAATTCTGGTAGAAGTGAAAGTGTGTAGATGGTGATCATCATGGTGAGAGACCTCAGCGCTTGAAATAGAAGAAGCACTGGTGGCATTTTGGAACTGACCATTAACAGAAGCAGCAGCACCCAACAAAGTTAACAAAACAGACAATTGCATTTTGAGAATCTGATTATAAATTTTTTTCTGATTAGTAGTGGAGTAGCGAATGAAATGATTTTTAACTTTACTGACGCCCTTTGTTGCGTTTCCAATCAAGTTGATAACTATCTGTGTGAAAGACGAATATAGGAACAAAGACAAAAGGACACCGAGGTTCACAAAACATTACTGATGAGCTTGCTTTTATAACTTCCAAAATAACTAGAGAGTCATAAAACTCTGTTAATAAGATATATGCTGATAAATAACTATACAAAGAGTTTGAAATCTAATACAATATTACATTTTGCCAGTACCTGAAAAAGCCTCCTCCACCTCCACTAACAGCGATAAAAAAATAACAATTCCCTTTTCGAGAATCAATTATTAACTCTTGGCATTTTGGTGAATCTTCCATTTTGCATTGTTCATTTGGTAAATTGGAAGGCTTATGCTGTTACTTTGTAGTCAGCATTATTGCAACTGTCAGCAAAATGGTTACTATGCAGAATCAAGAAAAAACCCAGAATTCAGAACAAAAGACCCAACGCTTTTGAAAAACAACAACAGTAAACAACACCAAAAACCTGAGTTCACAGAATCATTACTCAAATTAGATCAACAATAAATAAACACTATGCCAGAGTTATTTCTCCATAAGTATAAGCTGCATAATATATTTGAGCAAATTATCAAAAGCTTAATCATGTGATATTTTCGTTTGTAAACACACACAAGCAAAAAAAGTGACGCGAAAACGCGTCACGAAAAACTAGAAAATTGGCAAAACGGAAAATTGAAAAAGAAATATAAACAATCATTAGGAACGTCAACCCATAAGGAGAGATGATTGGGAAATGCTCATCACCCAAGTAGAAAGTTTTGTTTTCAATTGTTTACAAGAACAAAGAATAAACAAACCAGTTCTATACATCTTTACTCAAGTTAGATTTCAGATCCGGTATTAGCCGCTGATTAGAGGAGGACTAGGTTAACCACAGTTGCAAGGAAGCTATACGTTTTTGAAACTAGTGATCCAGCAAAAAGAAAGAAAAAGCAGTGTTCCAAACCTACTGACTGGAAGAAATACATTCTATAAGGATCAGCAAATCATAGCAGTTGATAGTATATCAAGCACAGGAACAATGTATGACATGGATTTATTAAGGAGAGCTAATCCGGTGTTGTTTTCACCGGAGAGATATGATGAATATCCGCTAGGTTATGATGATCTCATGCAGTATTTGTCTACAAAGGATATAACAAGTCAGAGTGATCCACAACACAACAGACCGTACACGTACATTGACTCACTCGACTTCTTGCTTTACAGTCAGGACGAGGATGAAATAGATATTGATTTGGACAAGAAGTTAGCTTGTGAATATGCGCTATACTACGCTCAGAGCAAGAAGAGACAGAACAAACACAAACGGATGAGTCTTTTGGGCTCGAGGAAGTACTTAGACGATCTGCTTTATGGCGGAGCTAATCATTCTCGAGATTGGTATGAAGCAGTGATAACTATGCTAGAGAATTTGTCAATTACCGAGTTAGATCCGGATACTGTGGGCAAGTTAGAGAGGTTAGTGAAGACAAATAAAAGTGGTGTTAACGTTAGCATGTTATCACACAATATGAATGGTTTCCAAAAGCCGGAGTTCCCAAGAAGCAGAAAGCAGAGTGGGTCTGGTCTAGATCTAATGAGAGACAATAACGGCTCTCACTCAGAAGTGTTCAGTGGTCATACATTGAATGAGAGTGACGACACAATGGAAGAGGAAAGCCAAGGGATAATACAGGACTTAATTTCATACTTGATTTCGAATTCAATAAAGAGAGGCATAAATGTAAAACCTACAAACTTGAACAACCCAGTAGAATTTTTAAAAGGAGCCATTGATGAAATACTGGATGCCAAGACCGACAGTCTAGATAACAAACCACAGGATAGATCTTCGAATATCGATACTTTAGAAACAAGTGTTACACCAGTCAATTTCCATGAAGCTGACACTAACGAATTAAAGACTGCATTAAATGATCTGCAACTTGCCCATTCCTTCTTAACGAAACAATTTGAGACTTCACGACTTGAGCAATCACAAACAATCAATAGATTAACAAAGACCAATAGAGAATTACAAGATAAGTTATTGAAGTACCACGCTAAAATATCAAAGTTAGAAGAGAAATTGAAGGTAACCGAAGATGCAAAAACTCAGCTAGAGGATGCTGCGCACAAGATCAATATGAAAGAAAATCTACTATTAAGTTCACCTATCATGGCACCTGAACTATTCTCTCCATCCACACCAACCAGTGGTTTGAACAGCTCCCCATCCAACAATAACTCTCATTCAATAACAGTTATGCGTAATGAATTCAAGAGAATGATACTTGAAACACAAGATAAATACGAAAAAGAACTTGCAGAAGAACGAGAAAAAAGACTGAAACTTGAGAAGGAGTTTGAAGAGTTGAAGGACTAACATATACTACCAATCTTTGATTACAGAAAAATCCTGCATTTTACTTAGAATAATAACAGACTTTAATATTACATTTCACATGAACTTTCTACGCCATTATGACTCAATCGTTATAAATAACCATATTCTTTAATTAAACATATCTAATTGTTCTTTATCGTACTCTTTGTAATCTAATAATTACATAGGACTTTTGCAATGGACTCAAATAAGGGTATTATCTGGAAGTAGGATATTATAGGGCCATTATTATAAGAAATCTAAGGCACTACAACTTCCACCGATGGGGAATTTGTCCTTATTTCAATAGCTAAGAATAATAAAAAAATTAGAACGTTACTAAATATTTAATGTACAGAATTAACAGAACATATTGTGTTCTGATACAATTTTTTATAATAATTTATTATCTTGAAAATAATCCGAAAGTTCTCCTAATGATCAAATACTTGGTAAATCCAGAATAGACTCCATGCTCCTCCACGGAACCTAATCATTTACACATCAGTTCAAAAAGAACAGGAACAACATCATATTTTTGGGAATGCCTACAAATAGAAGTAGAAATACCATTTTCAAGATCTAGCAATTCCATCGGATTTTGTAATCATTCAAACCAACAAAGCAAATTTGGTGAAGGACTAGACCTTGAAGTTCTTCAACTTATAGTTACATTATACCCAAACATCAATCCCATAGACCGTATCACATCTTTCTGAATTCACTCAACACCGGGTATATAGCTTCAAATGCCTGATAAATTTCCTCTCTTTGCTTTGCACCAGTTAAAACAATTTTACCGGAAACGAAAATCAATAACACAATCTTTGGTTTCACCATTCTATAAATCAAACCCGGGAACAATTCTGGTTCGTAAGACGAGAAAGTACCGTGACTGAATGCTAAACCTTCCAAACGTATAGGAAACTTAACGTCACAGGAGCCGACTATATTTTGAATCTTGAAATCGGTGAACTTAGCTGCAAAACCAATTTTCTGAATAATTCTTGCGTATTTCCTGCTCGCTAGTTTAGAATCATCTTCACTCTTAGCACCAGTAACAACCATCTTACCAGAGGCAAAAATTAGTGCAGTAGTTTTAGGTTCTCTGATACGCATAATAACAGCGGCAAAACGCTTAGGGTTATACTCGGCATTACGTGCGTGCAGAGCCACAGTTTTCAGATCCAGTCTACACCCCAAATTTACTGTCGCAACAATATTCTGTAACGTTGGCACTATACCTGAGGTGGCCGCATCATCCTCATCCTCATCTTCATCAGCTTCTGGTTTCACAGCTTCATCTTCTGTCTTATTTACCTGATTTTCCCACACTTGGCGAGTGTTAGGATCAAACACCGCCTTGTTGGCTTCTTGAAACTCTTTCATACGCTCCTCATCAGCCATCTTTATTATTTATATTTATCGAATTCTTTAGTCCTATGGTTCTCTAATATTAAAAGTTGTTCTACCAAAACTAGTTTCCAAAAAACAAGCCAGACACAACTATTAACTATATTCCTAAAAGACTGGTACTCTTTTCAGGCAATATCCGAGGAGTATGTGGAATGATGAAAAATGAAAACTACTACCGCAGGTATGGGAACTAAAACAAAAAGAAGGGTTACCTATCAGCAGTTACTGCAACGTTCACCAAACAACCAATATATGCCTACTAGCCAAGTCTGCACTATGTTAGGGCACCAACAACCACATAATGTATTGGCCTTTATTCTCTTCTTTTGCTTATTATCCATTTCTTTTTTTGTCATTCTGGGATGGATTTTGTCAAACTGTCGTATTGTACGTATATATACGTCCATACGTCAAATATCAGATGACATACATTTACGTACAATGATACAAATAAAATGTGACTTGTATCGTATATAGGCATTATACAATGTCCATTTTCCTCTCTTCGAAAATTGTCATATCGTGTGGAAAACGCGTTAACAATGCGCAAGAAAACGAAACTCCAGATCTTCTTTTCTATTCTTATCTGTGACTTCGGCGGTTATCTCATATAAATCTTGTGGCAAAACATTAAGTTCTCGTTTTGCCTCGATACGCATTCTCATGGCAATATTGACAAGAGGAGAAATACTCAACCGTTCTCTCTCTATATTTGTGCTACTAAACTTTTGTGTACTAAATCATTATTGCATTGCTAAATAAATATACAAGAAGCCATAGTGATAATGAGTTATAGTGCGCAGGAGTTGTGGGAGTTACATGAAGAATACGTTACATGTGCCCATAATTGTGTGTCTAAAGTACAAAACCGCGATCAATTACGTCAGTACTATCAGTTGATCGGTGCCGGTGTTACATGTCTGGTGACTATAAAGGAGAAATACTCGCTGTCGATGGAACATGATGCCCAGGTCACTCTGGCGCTGGTAAGCTTACTGGTGGATGAGACAGCTGATTATGATGCGGCTGAGATGTATATCTCAAGTTTACAAGAGAGGTTGAAGAACGACAAGTATTCGGATGATCTGGAGGTGTATAGGTTGGTATGCCATTTCATGAGCTTTTACACTATTCCATTAAAGAGGAAGTCGCAGTTTCACATGAATATTGCCCTCAAAAATTGCAACGAACTAGTAACATACATGGAGAACGCATTAGAGTCCGGATCTATGCAACCATACTCCGAGTGGCTAGTCGTATTTAAATTTGTAGTTCTGACCTTGAGTATACTCACCAATAAGCATGGGAGATTACATGAAAGGTATAAAGAATTGATAGAATATGACAACGTCCCCAAGATTTGGAAATATATTCTGGTATTACATTATGTTGATTATAGACTAAAGCAAAGGAAACCTATAGAGCAAGATATTCTCTCAAGTCTCAGTGAGATCACTGTCGAAACTGCTGGCGCAAAGCTATATGCTTGGAGGTTAATCTCTGAGCTTCTCATGGATATCTATAATGATAGAAATATAACAGAACAACTAAACAGGTTCAAATTATTTTTCAAAGAATGCAAAGACAAATTGGATGGCAGCCTTGAAGTAAACGTTGATAGCAAAGCAAAACTGCAGTTAAAACTTGAACCCATTTTCCACTATAAGGATTTAAAAAACATTTTACTACTATTACAAAGTGTCAGCTATCTGCTTAATGGATATGATAAAAAAGCAAACTTCTCTATTAAATTTTTACCAAAAGTTCAAACGACAACACAATCACTATTAGAGGGTATAAGGAATGATAGTGCTAATTCAATATTGACAGTTGACAATAAAGTATCCTGGTATACCACAATTCTGAAATATGTCTCATTTTATAAATTATGGGATTATGTTCTATTAAAAGGGATCACTCATGAATATAAGAGAAACTGCCTTGAAATACCCCAAAAAGATCATCAATTATTTTTGGAGTTGATTGGAAGGCAATCAAAATTAACAAGCACAGGGGGTTCTGAAGAATTACAGCAGTTGACAGAACAGTATACCGATTTAGCGGGAGACAGTAGTGTTCACTATGAAGTTAAACTGTCAAGCTTGTTGAATTGCTATATCATCTTATCAAGTCTTGTTAGTGAGGATATCGATAAGGCTAAAAACATTTCAAGATGTAATGATGTTTGGATGTCTATTCAAAGTATATTTGACAATTGCGATCTGCGTGATAATAGTTTATGGAATGTCACCATACTTATGGTGTGGATTATAAGCCATTTTGAGCCATTTACTGCAAACCCACTACCAAGTACTGATGAGGAAAAGTCATCTAAATTGGAAGCTTTTAAAGGCTACTACCAGAATAATAAATACAATGTTATTGATAAAAAGGATGCCGGGATGCATAACAATCTTAAAGTTAAACGGGGACTTCTATTACATGTGCTGCTAAACTATATTGGAGCTCGATTATTTGAGCAGGATTTAGAGGAAATGACAAAAATCTCTGAGCGGTGTTTCCGCATGGCTAATATAAGCATAGAAGATGCCTCATATTCGAAAAAGTCTTCCAAGCAGCCCAGAGTTGGGAGTCTCAATACGACAGATATCGAAGAAAGTGAAATTGATCACCCAACCAATATGAATGTGGAAGGTAATCAAGGTATATGGGCTATACGATATATTATGGGTTTATGGTCATTAATGAACTATACTGTAGGCATGCGACAAAAAGAAGTGATATACACTAGAAATAAACTCAGCCGTATTATAGCTTCTTACCACCAGGCACAAGCATAGTAATGTTATTACCACTTAATAGCATCCTTCCATGGTGTTCCATTACCACTTCACTTTTCAAACCGTCATTTGCTGTAATTTCTGTAGTGTATTCGATTGGATCTTCCAAGATCACATTTACAAACTCATCAAATCCCACCAACTTACCGCTAAATTCGCGATTTGACTGTAATATTATGTGTACCTGCTGGTCTATGGTCTTGTCTATAACTTCCAATGGCAAAACGTCTAAACTGCTCATCTCTCTATTGGGAAATGTTTTTCAAAACTATTTTATCAAATGCTGCTCTTTGCTAAATATTGGTGAGTCGAAAATTCAATGATGAAACGTAAATGCAGTTAAATTCTGTCACTGGTACGACGGCTTAATAATTATTATAGCTGATGTTATTGGCTTATAGACGAATCAGCAAACGCCAACTATTGATCTTTGATAGTATTTGATGGCTAAGGGTAACATTGCATCAAATACTAGCTCATCCTGGAATGCGTATTGTTACTATTCAACTTTCAATTCTGGAGTTCATTGAGCACACAATCAAAGGAAAAAATAAAATACCTAATACTTGTGAACGAAAACACGAGATTTTATATAAACTTTGGTACGAATAGTAAGTTCATGTCCGAACTAACAAATTCGTTGTCAGAACACACCGATTTCATTTTAGCATTGTATGTATACCATGAAAAGGCAGCAGGTATCATCAACAAGTACGAATGAATAAGAGGTGCAATTTCGAAGGTAATATACTTTTTGCCTTAATTGGACACTACGAAGCTTTCTTTGCCAACTTGAAGAAAATTTGGATACTGTAAATACTAGACTATATGGTATTCATCGCAAGTACTATTGTGAACAATACAAAAAAGAATGTTGGGTGAAACAGCCTAAAAAAGAAATAAGTTGCACTATAACATGTTGTTAGCAAGTTCTATGCGCTGCTGATTTGTCAATATTCACTGGATAAACAATACGGTTGTGCATACTACTCTTATCATTGTAAAGAAAAATCATATTGAAATATAATTGAAGAGATAACCTTAACATAAGATACTTAACGAAATTCAAAAAAATAGAACAAGAACCAGGATCAATAAAAAATTCGTTAGCAGTTTAACGGCTTTTCACTTTCTTTCATCCATAGCCTCTGACTCCGACAATTTCTTGAATAGAATACCATGTACCACCAATTGTAACGGATAGACAAAGTGCTTAAGTAAATGATTCATTTAGTGAAGTAGTGGTGCTATCCTTTTTTCTTTTTCTTCTACAAGAATTTACTATCCTGATCACACCGTGCGGGATTGTCTTCACTTCTTAGAAGATGCAGTACTCACAGACCCTAAAAAGTCATGTTTGTTCCATAAACGTCAAAACTATGAGTTTTCTTAGAAGTAGACAACAGAGAAACCATGCTGCTCAAGTTGTAGTATTGCACCCACAATATCTTCAACCATCGCTAAATTATGCTGTTAGCGGAGCAAGCTTGATAAAGAGGTGAAGTTTAAATTCTTATCGAATCAATGTTCTTTCTCTGACCAAATCTGTGTGCGTAATGCTTATCGGGTAATAGAGTCAACTAAAATACAACCAAAGGTGTATGTGCGAATTGAGTTATTGTGTGGATTCTGACAACGAAGTCGATACTCAATTGGCCGAAATGGCCTGTCAGAAATAAATTCATTGGTTGAGCTTTTCCCTTTTGACAGTTATACCTTTAATCAAGGAAGGAAATAACTATACAATGGCCAACCATGCGGATTTTTAGTTACAACTCTTGGGTGCATTATCTGATATCTAATTCTGCTTGTGCTGAATAGTCTTTCCAGGAACGACTTATAGAGTAAAATTTGAGAAATGGTAAAGGTCAACCTGGCTATATAAATACCATCAGAAATGAGCAATTTCTTTGCAATTGGAAGCGTTTTAAAATTTGCTCATCGGTTTTATTATCTTATCATTGCTTCTTTGTTCTATTTTGTTCTAAAATCAAGGAATATCGATACCTAACTGTGTTATTCAACTTTGCTCAAGTACTATAATTTCCATAGTCGATAATACATAGCAAGATCTGTTCTACATTATAAAAGGAAAATATGCCTAACAAAGTATTTAACGTGGCAGTCTTCTTTGTCGTGTTCAGAGAATGTTTGGAAGCTGTTGTTATCGTTTCCATTCTATTGTCTTTCCTGAAGCAAGCAATTGGTTCCAAAGATATTAAATTATATCGCAAATTGCGTAAGCATGTTTGGATTGGTGTCGCACTCGGGTTCTTTATCTGTTTAGTGATTGGTGCTGGTTTCATTGGTGCCTACTACTCTTTGCAGAAAGATATCTTTGGTTCTACAGAAGATTTATGGGAAGGTATTTTCTGTATGATTGCTACTACTATGATCAGTATGATGGGTATTCCAATGTTGCGTATTAACAAGTTGCAAAGTAAATGGCGTGTGAAGCTTGCTCGTTCACTTGTTGATATTCCAAAGAGAAAGCGTGATTACTTCAGGATTGGTTATTTGACTAGACGCTATGCGATGTTCATCTTACCTTTCATCACTGTTTTAAGAGAAGGTTTGGAAGCTGTCGTTTTTGTCGCTGGTGCCGGTATTACCACGAAGGGTTCTCACGCATCCGCTTATCCTTTACCAGTCGTTGTTGGTCTAATTGCTGGTTTTATAGTTGGATTCCTATTATATTACGGTACTTCAAAGTCTTCCATGCAAATCTTTTTAGTTATTTCCACCTCCATTCTTTACTTAATTGCAGCCGGTTTGTTCTCAAGAGGTGCTTGGTACTTCGAAAACTACAGATTCAACAAGGCAACGGGTGGTGATGCTTCTGAAGGTGGTGACGGTAATGGTTCCTATAATATCGCTAAATCAGTTTACCATGTTAACTGTTGTAATCCTGAACTGGACAACGGTTGGGATATTTTCAACGCTTTGTTGGGATGGCAAAATACTGGTTATCTGTCCAGTATTCTTTGTTACAATATTTACTGGGTTGTTCTAATTATTGTCTTAGGTTTGATGATGCACGAAGAAAGATATGGCCACTTACCATTTATGAGAAACGTTGGTATGAGACATTTAAACCCAGGTTATTGGATAAAGAACAAGAAGAAGGACGAATTGACTGAAGAACAAAAGGCTGAGCTGCTAAACCGTATGGACAACATTCAATTCAATGAAGAAGGTGATATTGTCGCTCATGCTAACGAAGAAGAACACGACCAGGAGAGTTCTTTGTTGAGAGGCAACTCTAACAAGATGGGATCCAAGGAAGAATTGAACTTCAAGGTTACCACTACCAGTTCCGACTAATTATAGGGAATAGCTGACAGCTATCTTTTTCTTTTTGTTACTCTTCCTTAAAAATAATAATAATAATATGCCAATCTTATTTCCCCGCCCTAATAATTACTCATTATTTCAAAAAGTATAAGACGTTGGCATGAATGAACAATAATAAGGAAAATATAATAAGCAATAAATTATTAATGAAATTATAAAACAGTTTTTTTCTGAATAGGAGACTAACAAAAAGTATTTATTTTTCTCTATTATAAATAAATGTCTTAGTAGTTTATATATTTGGATTTGTTGATCTTTTTTGTAGATAATAAATAATATACCCAATTATAATAATTCAATTTGGGAAGATCAGATAAGTGCATTTATAGCTTAATTATTTATTGGTGATCATCACCTAGTGCAACAATTAAAGGGTGTTTATATTCCAATATCACATGGGTTCCCAAAGACGATTTGCCATATTTTTCTGATGACATTCATTCTAAATCGCAAAAGGGACAAGGAACTATAATAGATGCGATGATCTGGTAAGAATATATTCGATTTAGTCAGTAAACGATAACTATAAACAGATTTGAATAGCACAAATTTTCACTTAACCACTAACATTATATTTGACCTATAAACTGTACTTCCGAAGGTTCGTTACTGAATCGAGATCAAGAAAAATTCTAAATTATACGGCTTGAATCTCATCCACAAAAATAAACAATAACATACACCAGACCTTTTCTATTCATTATATTTGATAAGAACTAATTATTCTCTGGATCGTGGATGCTTTGCCCTGACGTTTCTTTGATTGAGATCCTTATTGGTAATACATATCTGAACTTATACCCTTAAACTACAATCACACTTCAAATTATTATCTTTGGTATAATCTCTCAAAGTTTAACTGTAACTTAAGAGATATTTGCATCGGTATACTTTGCTGAACGATAAAGAATTTAAGTTCTCAGGGATATGCCTGGTATTGAACAACCGGTTAGCCGGAAGAACGAAACACTGGTAAAATTATCAAGCTTAGCCGACGAGTTTGTGTTCAATGATGAAGTCCAGTTGAACTTACAGGATGTACTACAAGAATGCGTTGACACGTATCAGAACTACCAGGATGAAGTTAAAAAGATTAAAAATATGGATCACACTGAAAGTGAGAAAGTATCAGAACTCTGCAAGTCAGCATATATCTACTACAAGATAGTCCACAACTTCATAACGAAAGTAATACCCCATCTAGCTGAATTCGAGGTGGCAACTGGACCTAAAGCATCGAAGTTGCAATCTGAACTGATCAAGATATACTATTCATTATTCTCTCGATTGGAGAGTGACAAGAAAATAAGTTATATTAAAAACATAATTATAAAGCATATGGATACTCAAGAAAATAATCATTCAGTTGAATCACATGAACAAGTCAAATTGAGTAACAAAAAACTACCAGTTAAACGTGATGCCATAGAAATCGATAAGGATTCCATACTTCAGGATATCAGGTATATTAATGGTAAGAGATCCGGGTCAGGTATATCATGTTCAGAGCTATTGTCTTTGATGAAGATGAAGGAAGATAGCTTACTATTAATAGATGTGCGACCAAAACTTGAATACGATGCCCACCATATCAAGACTAAAAATATCATATGTATAGAACCGATATCATTCAAAGAAAGCTATTCAGATCAACAGATAGAGAAGACTTCAATGATTCCTTCTCCGAAGCATGAGATCCAATTATTTCAACGGAGAAGCGAATTTCAATATATCATCTTATATACAGACCTGGAAGAGAAGTCTAATTTTTACTTCCAACAGTTAAAATCACTATTGGAGATACTTTTACAGCGGTCTTTTCTGAGACCAATCGACGATAGAAAGACCAAGGTTCTTTTTTTAAGCGATTCCCTACAAAATTGGATAAAGAATGGAGGGGAAATCGATAAATCACAGGAGGTAAGCAAAATTAGAAATAGGTCAATCAGTGGCAGTGGGCCTCTACTAAATTCATTATCAGAAAGAAAAACAATCGGAGCCTTTCCAGATATCAATCGAAATAGTACAAAGCAAATGCCAATATCCCCATTACCATCTTTACCTGGATCAGAAAGGACTGTTGCTACACCACCAAACGGGTCAAGTACCCTTGGCAGAATAAATAGTCCAGTTACCCATTATCCCAAAGCCCCACTAATTAACGATAGTGAATTCCACTTGAACATAAACAACAATCACTCACCTCCCACTCACCTCCTCACCAAGGACAACAATCCCCTGGCAAGTAGTATGCCTATTGGTTCAGATCATAAACCATTTATGTCTCCACAAAATTCCTTGCCACTAGCACCCAAACCCCCGACATTAGAATCAAAAAACTATAACTTCATATCTGATCGTTCTAACATAATTGACCAAAAACAAAATAGAAGTAGGTCACTTGAACCCCAGCTGCCACCTATACCAAGCACTCTGATAAGAAAAAATTCACCAGAAAAAACTTTGTCATGTAATCAAATGATGGATACATCCTTTACTGTGGGTTTGGAAAACATGGGAAATTCATGTTACATAAATTGCATAATACAATGTATTTTTGCAACTACAGAACTTATCAAAATTTTTCTTAATGGAACCTATGCCAAACATATTAACAAGCAGAGTAAACTCGGCTCTAAGGGGGTTCTAAGTCATAATTTTGCAAAGCTATTAAAAGATATGTATGAAGAGAATAGTAGCAAAAAAATTGGTAAAAAGCATGGTGCAGTTAAAACTCTCCAATTCAAGATGGCCTGTGCATCTGTAAATTCCTTATTTAAAGATGCTAGCCAACAAGACTGTCTGGAATTTTGCCAATTCTTATTAGATGGACTCCACGAGGATTTGAACCAATGTGGGGCTAATCCACCCCTCAAGGAACTTTCACCGGAAGCTGAGAAAATGAGGGAGAATTTATCTTTGCGTGTGGCATCAAGCATTGAATGGGAAAGGTATTTAACAACTGACTTCAGCATAATTGTAGACTTATTTCAAGGCCAGTATGCATCCCAACTAAGGTGTAAAGTTTGCAATCGAACTTCAACGACATATCAAGCCTTTTCCGTGTTATCTGTGCCTGTACCCTCAGGTAAAAGTTGTGGTTTATTGGATTGCTTCATCGAATTTACTAAAACTGAAAACTTGGAAGTAGATGAACAATGGTTCTGTCCAAGCTGTAAAAAAAAGCAACCATCAACCAAAAAATTGACTATCACCCGTCTACCCAGAAATCTGATAATTCATTTGAAAAGGTTTGACAACATGATGAATAAAAATAACATATTTGTTAGATATCCCCAAATTTTAGATCTAACACCATTTTGGGCAAACGACTCTGATGGAAAGTTACCACCTGGTATCACTGATGAAATACCAGCCAGAGGACAAGTACCCCCATTTAACTACAGATTATATGGTGCCGCATGCCATTTCGGGACTTTGTACGGGGGACATTACACATCATATGTTGACAAAGGTCCCGAAAAAGGTTGGATTTATTTTGACGACACAGTATACAGACCTGTAAGATTCCAAAATGAATTTATAAGCCCTAGTGCCTATGTTTTGTTTTATCATCGCATAACGTCTTAGTTATTTTGTGGCGATAAATTTAAATCAATTAAGACTCAGCATTATTTGAAGCAAGCGCCTTGTGTAAGCCCCCATTGCCGTTCAATCACCATGAACTTTAATGATACTTAACGATACTCGATGATCTATTCGTTATAATTCCTACATTTCTGTAATTACAATTTACGTACTAAACTTATATTCGAAAATATAGAAACTACTGAAATAGTAATGAAGCGGCAAATTCAGCATTCCCATTTGTGGAAACCAACGCTTGTATCACTTCTTGTCTTGAGAATCCCAAATCCATAAGCTGTTTGATAGTCTTTTCTGGGAATGTTCTCCCTGTATTTTCCATAGGTGAACTATTATTGAGTAAATTGTCTGCCTTAACAGGCTTTACTTTTGGGGTGATAGTAAAGGAAGTTTTCATTTTCTTTTTACTATGATCAGCAGGCTCCTTTATCTCCACAGGTGGCTGAGGGTTACCAACAGCATCAAATGAGGTACCTTTAGGTATTTCTGCCTCACCCAAGAATTTAGTTTCCGTACCAGCTATCCTTAGAACGTTCTTCTCAAGATCAATGCATGCTTGATGCCTCTTTAGCATATCGAGACCCAAAAGTAAATCAACATTGGAATCCAACACAACAAAACTACATGGAATGAATTGAGTCTCAATCTTGACTTGTACTTGATGGACTCTACCGAGTATTTTACCTGTACCAACACCTCTAGCTTCACCAATAAATCTGTTGTCAATAAAACGCTTAAGTTCAGTTTTCTCTGCTAATCTGGGAGAAATAATAGTCATTTGCGCACCTGAATCTACGAATGCCTTCACGGGGTGACCGTTGATTTCCATGTTAATATATAACATACTAACCTGCGCAAATACTTCAGGAGTGTATTCAAGTGCATTTCGTAACTGCTCATCAATTAACTGTTTATCTTGTAGTTCCTGCAGGCGTTTCTTATGTTCTGGATCCTCAGGGTTAGTCATCAATTTCTTGTACTCCTCATCAGGAATTCCGTATGGATTAGTGGGCATAGCCGATTGCATTCTTCTTCTTTGAATAATGACTGGGCCCATATGTGTCTTGAATTGCTGGGGATCATTCACTAGACTGTCAATATCAGCAAATGGCATTCTCAAGGAGTTTCTTAAAGCAGAATCACTCAATAGTTGCAATCGAAATTGTTCAACGTATGCGTCATCATCTAGTTCGATGGCTGATGTACTATTTGCGATAGAATTACTAGACACAGGTTGCCCACGTATAACAATCAGATCATCATTACCAATACCAAGTTCCTCAAGGGTCTTTTCAACGTCTGGTTTTAATTCTTTACCATTAAAGTAGAGCTGCTGCTTGCCACTCTCAAATGCACAATCAACTTCCAATAGCGCAACCAAATCCATCAACATCATATCTCCACTAAGCTCCAAGGGGCCGTATACCTCCCCATTAACATCATTTGTAACTGTCAATTGCATCCTTCTATTTAATATTCGATATTCTCAATGCTGCAACTCTGAACACTGTATTTTTCACTATATCTTATCAAAATAGAATCCCTAAGCGCAGTACAATGCCAGTGGTCAACACTAAATCAGGAAGAAAACAGGAGCTGCAGAATCTTCAAATCATAAATGCAGCCATGTTATTATAGTAGCTCCTACCACACACCCAATGTGCACATGCTACCTGTAACGCTACCTTTACTACATGATCTCTACGGGTATTGTCTCAGAAGGCTAGCTCGCGCCACCATGAAAGAAGAAACCCGATCAAGTTACTATGACGTATTACGTTATTAAACACGTGTTTAAGGGTACCAAGCTGATGATTACGTAATTAGGGAACTTTTATTGATTTTCAGCTTTCACTTCTCTCCATTGTTAATTTCTCTGTGTTTGGCACAGATATTTGCGCGAGGTTGATTTGCTGACGTAATAAATATTGATCTACACTTTATTTCTTATGGAGATCATATAGCAAATGCTGTTATTGTTCGATTCTGAGCTAAAAAAAGGTACCGAAATCAAATATAGCATTCTATTTCAACCTTATCATAAATGAATATAGCTTGTTTCTTTCATATCTTTTTTTTATATCAATTCTGAGAGATACGCATTAGGTACAGTATTTTAAACAAACATGAATTTTTACTTTTCCTGAAAGCACGCCATCATAGTACTTTAATAAAGAGAATGATTCAACATGCCATTACCATATTACATCCGTTTCAGAATGTCTTGTGAATTTAGGGAAGTCTGGATTTGAATGAAAAAATATGTCAGTGCTCATCACCTATTATTTGTGAAAGATTACCAATCATTATTTTTTAATTGTAACTTATGTATGGATCTTTCTACTAAGTAAGGTACTTACAGTTTGAAAAAAACACATGAAATTCAAAGGAAATAAACACTTTACCATCACAACAATAAGGAATTGCACTGACCTCAAACAATCATTCTAAGTGCCACCACACAAAAGCCTATTTTGCTTTGTCATGTCGAAGGACTCATGAAGGACGATTTTCTTTCTAGGGTGTGTAAGTTGTGGGGTGGATCAATTAAACATGTAATTGTAAATTTGCCATCGAGAATCAAACTGATATGAGCTATCGATACTGGCTGATTAAATGTCTCTTTAAGTTGTAATATCCACTTTTAAACCTTGGAATAGCGTACAAGAATAGCGTACAAGAATAGCAGTAAAAGCTTAGGCTAAAATCAGATCTCAAATCAGCATAGATGACTCGAAGATTACGCAGTTCCACGAAGTCAGAGCGAGATGCAGCTTTACTGAAATCAGAGGTTGATACCGAAGCTGCTTCTGCAGTCATCGAGGCAATGGTTGAACCGGTGAAAAAAAAAGCAAAGATTAAGAAAGAGAATTCTGATGCTGATGGAGTAGCTGATTCAAAGGCACCAGAACCTATAGAAATCCCACAAGATTTCCTGGACAAACATGTCGATGAATTTAAAGTGGGGCTAAAAGAAATACTTGAAGTTGACCCAACGCTTTCACAATATGTGCTGATTAAGGAGTTTCCCTTGTTTTTGAAAGATAGACCCAGAGCAGATGATCTACACGACAAATTTACAAGACTCGCCAGTGCAATCATCTCACAACAGCTGAGCAACTCAGCTGCTAGATCTATAAGGGAGAAATTTATTAACCTTTATGACGGACATTTCCCAGATTACAAAGTACTTAAGGTAGACATAAAGATACCATCCAAACATGAGCAAATTTTTAAATGTGGCCTGAGTAGGAAAAAATGCGAATATCTAGAATCACTGGCCAATTACTTTGCTGATAATGAAGAGTACATCAGGACATTATTTCAAGGCAAAGGAAATGATCAAAAAATTATGGACGAATTGGTATCGAATGTTAAAGGGATTGGCCCGTGGTCCGCAAAGATGTTCTTAATGACTGGCCTTTACCGCATGGATGTATTTGCCCCAGACGATGTTGGAATAGCTAGAGGCTGTGCTAAATATTTATCACAACACCCTGATACATTGAAAAAGCTCATGAAAAATAGAAGGGAAATAAAGAAGAGTAAAATTAAACACAAGAAATTAAATTGGAAGGTATACGATGAAGACATCGTAGACAGTCTTGCCCTTCTTTTCTCACCCAACAGAACTATATTTAGTTTTATAATATGGCGAATGGCAAGTACTGACATTGACGCCATAATCAAGACAGAAACCGATTTTACTAGTTCGAGAGGTGGTGGATCTGGTCTGTAATAATACGTTTAGTGATCATATGAACATTTTAAAAAGGAAATCATATTAATCTAGAACATTAATAAATAAATAAGCATAAATATATTTACATGTACCTTCCAATTCTAAATTAAACCTAAGTCATAATAATAACACGTCAACTTTATAAATTTTATAACTGAATTTGTTTGGCAGATTCAACCTACCAATAAGGTGACCAATATGACACTAGTACAATTTAAACTATATGTCTGGTCGCATTGAAATAATCCATTATTAACAAGAACATAATAAAAAAGTCAATTTTTCATTACTCATATACCAAAGAGTAAGCATAGGTATTCCACTTTATTTGGACACATGCTTGGCCGCTTCTTGGATGACTTTGCTACCAGATTTCAATTGTTGAGCATGTAACTTTGAAATTGTACTTCTAATTGGAGCTCTTGGTGCTTTCAATTGGGCAGTAAATAGCAAAGATAGAGTCAACAAAGCCAAGGCACCACCTTGATGCATTGATGCAATGGAGATTGGAACATAGTACCATAGAGCCAACGCACCTAGAGTAACTTGACAGGTTAAAACACCCATCATAGCTTTCATAGTGATGTCTGCGTTTCTTGGAACAATTTGTTTCCTTCTATTACAGTAAATATGGGCAACAAGAATCGCCGTGAAAGTAATGGTAGCTAAAATTCTGTGATTTAGTTGAACAGTAACTGGGTTTTCCAACATGTTTCTCCACCACATATCAGACTTGTCTTCTTTACGAGCAAATCTATCTTCGAATAATTCTCTCTTTGGAGGAATCCAATGTTCACCCATGTGTGGGAAAGTTGGGTACAGTAGACCAGCATCTAGACCAGCAACCATACCACCGCTCATGGCAGTGACAAAAGTCAAAGCTGTCAAACCAACGGCAACTCTTCTAATAGGAATAATAGCTGGGCTTTCAAGTTTTTTGAATGCTTCTAAAGCTCTAGCAGGGTTTTTCAACCACTTCAATTCCCTTAGAATTTCCCAACCAGCCCACATCATACCCATATACAAGAAGAATGCAGCACCCAAGTGAGTTGTCAGTCTATATTGAGAAACTGTTGGCTTGGATTGTCTAATTTCCAGTTGTTCTTTGTCCAAACCAGATTTAACCATCCACCAACCGACGAAACCTTGTAGACCCAACAAACCAGACAAGAAAAGCAATCTCTTATTGATATGAGATGATGTTCTCTTTGTGGCAGCAAAATATAATGCAGGCATAACAAAGATGACACCGATAGCACGGCCCCAAAGTCTGTGGAACCATTCCATGAAGAAAATGAACTTGAACTCGTCTAGGTTAATGTGAGAGTTCAATTCCATGAACTCTGGAGACTCTCTGTACTTGGCAAATTCTTCTTCCCATTCCTTTTGAGACAATGGTGGCAGAGCACCTAGGATAGGCTTCCACTCGGTAATAGATAGACCTGACTCAGTCAATCTTGTTAGACCACCAAGGATAACAATACCAAACACAAGACCTGAAGTACCGATAAGCCAGTATGCGACGTACTTGCTAGTCTTAACATCCTTGGCAGCCAATGGAATACCGCTAGAATCCAGCTTCAAAGCGGCTTCATCAATAATCCTGGCACCTGCTGCAGCATTACGTAATACATTGTTAGCAGTAGAGAACCATCTTCCACGGGCCACGCTTTTCAAAATACCACAACTAGAAGCCTTCTGAGACAGATGCTTAGCACCTGTCCAGTTAAGAGTACTATTTAAAGTAGATCTACCAACCACACCATTGCTTGCTAGAATTCCAGCATTTTTTGAGAGAAGTCTCTGACCAGAACGCACCAATTGTCTTGTCAACATCTTTCCAAGCTCTAAAAAGAAAGGGCAAGACAAATATATACCAAACTGAATTAATTTAGGTTAAAGTATGCTTGTTTTTTAGCCGCCCAAAAAGAACCAATAGGCTGAATGGAAGAGAACAATGGGGGAAAATATGCCAAAAGTGTTCCTGAAACATCAAGCGGTATTTATACTTCCTGATGTTGTCCTAAGAAGAAGAAATCGCCTGGGGGGTCGAAAGTGCTCTGTTGCATTTCGTAGTTTATGATTAGTATAAACACCGATATAAAAGAGATATAGTTAGAGAATCACTTATCCTTTGTCTTCTTGGGTACATAGCTATATATGATATGCTACCATATCCGTTTTGAGACCATCTTGTATCTGGTTACACCTTCGAGGGATTGATCGGGGGTAGCTGTGTTGGTTAGAATTGGTATTGGCAAGAGACTTGCATCACGGTTTGAGTCAGAGGAGTCTGTGTGTGGCTCAGGCGTTGCTTCACGAGAAGATTGCGGCGATTGCCTAGAGAGCATGAATGAATCTGTGGAGGGGCTCCTTGAATCGGTCTTCTTTTCGTAATTTATCAGTTCCCTGGTAATCTCGTCCATTTTGCTCAGTCCAGTGCTAATAATACCTGGCACATAGCTCTCTGAGTTGACCATTGTGTTGTATTCGCCGTCTGGGAACCGGCGTTGGATACTACGAGACCATTGCACTAAGATCCAATGTAACAAAGTCTTCGATAGTAGAATGATCACTGCACTCCCAAGCAATGTGATAACAATACTTAACATCCCACTGGAATCTTCTGCAGGCTGGAAGAATACTGGCCGTAGCATTGTCAAAAACAAGACTACCGAGGCTGGAAGTGGTATCCCCAGACGGTTTTGGTATTGAGTACCATTTTGTGTGTAATCTCTATAAGCGATAAAATAAAACTTATCGTACATCTCCGGACGTATACGGTTAAATTTTGTAATATATGCATGTTTAATCCAGTCGACAATGATTTCGCTGCCAATGACATTCAAAGTGGGACTGTTTTGGATCCCTGATGAAGTGATGTTGAGACACCAAGTAAAGGGTATCACGCTAGATATGTTCCTCGACTTGGCTACAATATTCCTGAGGCCAATAATTGATAGAAATAAAAGCAACTTGAACCTCTCGGCAACATCAGACATCCCTATTTGAAAGAGACCCTCTTTATCAATCTTTTTGAAAACAGAACCTTTAATTTCCGAAAATTGCATAGACAGTAATAATGTGAGTAACGCATTTGAACATGAATTGGTCGCAATATTCAAGGAGATTGTCTGGTATACCAACACATACCCATGGCATGTTAGATATACAACTCCTAAAAATAAAAGAAAAAATTGCCTGTGCCTTAGTCTCTTGTAACAATTATGAGAAATTACCACTGTAAGTAAGCTTTGACCTACACTAGAGAGTAATTGGTCACTCATTTCAAGCAAACTAAACAGAACATATAATTTGACTGTACTTTGTCTCTTTATTCTGTGATATACTTTTGAAGTATCTAGCGGACTCAAGAGGATAGAGGATGCAATTATTAAAAACATTGTACACTTGTCTTGGAACATCTTAGATTGTTGCTCTTTCAGCTGTTTTTTCAACTGCTTCGGTAGCGATTGCACTTTATTCTGTTTTTTATTTCTTCCCAATATTGACAAGAGGCTATTCTTTATCGACCTGACATGGTATCGACAAACATTGTATGGCAGCTCAGTAAAATAATACAAAAACCAATCGTAGCTGGCTAGTAGTGTGAATAACATAAATTTCTCTAAGTATATCGGTATCCTAAACATATTCAACAGTTGCTCCATCTCGAAATCATGCTGATTAAAATCTTCTTCCTCAAACTCTGAGTCCGTCTCATCAAGTGCGTCATTATCTGCACCACCGCTCATAGCCTGTTTCCTGTCAGTTTCCCCGGCAACAACATCCTTGTTCTTAGTCATATGTAATTACAACTCCTATTATATCCCGAGCTCCCCAATATATCTCCCACAAAATGAAAGGGCAGCAATAATAGACTCTTTTTCCCCAGCCAAATGTAAATAGCCACCTAGCACTGAATAGTAAGTTGCTAACTAGCTGATTCAATCAACTTATCTACTTTTAATAGGACTGTCTTCCACCTTTTTTAAGAACAATCAGCTACGTCAATCCCGAAATTTTTCAGTTCGACAAATCCGAAGATGAGCTTATAAGAAAGAAGGGTTTTATGATGAGCAGTAACAGTTGTTAAGCTTGCGAAGAGATAGCTATGGATCAGCAGGATTGGATGGTGCTAGAGAAGTGCTAGTAAAACTTTCAGCAATGATATCGAAGCAGGATGTGTGTGAAATGCTAAGGCCGTTTCAGAAACATAGACAGTTGTCAATAAGGGAAGGCGAGGTTATCTCTCTCGAGATACTGACGTTGCTATGTGATGATTACTGTGGTGACGAGGGAACTTTGAAATACTTAGCGAGGCTAATGACTCCAGAACTTTATGCTGATCTGGTTGACGAGCGCAACTTGAATCAAAGGTGTGGTTACCCATTGTGCTCGGGAGCACCTGAGAGAATACGGGATCCGTTTTCAGTGGACCAAGTTACTAAGCAGTTTCTGTGGGAGAACAATCCCTATGCATACTTATCAAAGTACTGTAATAAGTTTCACTTCAGATGTTCACAGTTCTTTCAGGTACAATTGTCTGAAGAGGCCATTTTCGCTAGGACAGGCGTGCACCTGCTAGAAGACACACAAGAAATGAGACAGACTCAAGATGACAAATTTAATGTTACGTTATTTGAAGAGCTTTTGAGAGAAAAAGCTTCAGAAGAGGATATCAAATCACTTGTAGCAGGGCTCAAGAGGCTTGGTTTGGATGCTTCACAGGACGGTGAAGATGGGGATGAACAATTAGAGGTAGATCTTTCAAAATGGCTTGAACAAATAAAAATTGTAGAAAATAAGGATCCGCCTATGCTTGGTGACCTAGTAAAGGACTAATAAGCAAGACTGTTAACGATTTGTTACGATATAAGGACTTCCCATTACTACATACTAGTGCATAAATACGGTTATATGTATTCTAAATCTAATTTACGTTTTCTTATGAAACTGGTGGGCTTCTATAGTAAATTTGGTAAACTATACTATGTTGTTAAGTAATTTGGATTATGACCTTTCATGTTCCATTATCCATACCACGATCAGAAATGATTTTTCTTTAGTATCTTTTTACCCAGTTGGATAGTTTATGGCCATCACGGATTCTTTTGTAATAAATGTGTCTGCACTTGCACTGACAGGGCACTCTAGCTATCAGAATCATATGGACATATTTTTGTTCACGTGTAGGCGCTTTAGAGCTTGGAACACTAAATGTTAAAAGAGGAAACTGTTTTGATATATTTGTCAAGTAGTTAAATTTTCTACTAGATTCTGTAAGTAATTAGAGAGTAAAATGCCTTAGTATCCTAGTTAATGGATAAGTACACATGACAAATAGCATAATCCCAACAAAATAAAACACTACTCCTACTGTAGATCTAATTATTATCCATTTACAACAAGTTAATATGGTTTCGTGGTCTAGTCGGTTATGGCATCTGCTTAACACGCAGAACGTCCCCAGTTCGATCCTGGGCGAAATCATTTAATTTTTTTGTGGGCTCTTCCATTTACGCTCGACTCAATTTATGCTCTACTCAATAAGTTAGCACACGTAGCTCAGCAACGTACTCTAAACTCGAGTATGCTTGCTCTAGAATTTCTTAATTATACTAACCGGTCTTTCCACATCAAATGATCTAATAAACATGATTAGAGATAATTTACATCAGTGTGAAATGGCTTGTATATATTTATTATTTGTATACATAAAATAACGACACATCCATCCGACCATTACCTTAATCTTGTGATAGATTAGTTATAGCTTGTATTTGTGAATTAACCAATTGAGCGAGTTTGCTAGAATTGTAAGTTCCTATTAGGGTAGTCAATTGAGTCGTTGATATTTTTTTGTCTTTAATGTCCACAGATTCTAATATCTCGAGGAGATCTTTTTTATATCTTGCAATGAGTGTCTTATCACATTTATAAGTACCCAGTTTACGAATTTGTTGTATCAGATCATTCAAAACCTCAAATATCTTCATTTTTATCTTCGAATCTAAACCCATCGAATACATGTTTCCTGTATTAATGATCTCCTGGATATTAACATGATCTGATATTGTATGTGGATAGAGAATACCATCAATTTCAATCTTGCCCGCATTTGGCTCAATTGATGCTTGCTTATCCTCTTTCATAAGTTCCACTAACTCTTTCAGTTTTTGCTCGATTGACTCCTTCGTATGTGCTATTAGTGAATTCTGGAACTTTTCTGATCTTACAAATGTTTTAACTAATTCATTTGTTGACGAGGATACAATATAATCGAGATCCTGCTCTTCCTCAAATATATACCCGTATAGACTCTTTTCAAAAACTTCATGTATTTGCACGTTCCAAGGGAACCCCGAGTACTCCATAATTTTATTCAGTTTAACCCATTGAAATAAAGTGAAATAAAGCTCATTCTTTGTAACAGCATCAACAATATAACGTTGTAGTTGATTACATTTTGTTGCTAAAACTCGTTCATATGTTTTATTCGATATAATATTATCCAGTTGCTTATGAATTTTTGCGAAATGCTCCATTAAATTATCAATCAGATTGTTTACCCCTGGTTCAGAAGTTGTAGTGGGCATCTTTGATATGAAATTGTATACAGCCATTGCCCATTCTGTTAATTCAACCAAGATCATTGAGGAACTAGTTTCATCATCCTCAATGCTTCCCTGTTTAAGAGGAGATTTAGTATGACTTTGAACCACCAAGTCCGGCAGTTTTCTCAATTGATATAGATCATCATTATAACATAGTTCTCCAAACTCTTTATCCACTTCTTTTAAAGTATATGTTAAAGTAGACACTTCATCTGTGACTTCCAAGATATCCCAGTATTTCTGGGCCATTTTATGGTTAAACTTATCATTGATAGTAGATAATTCGTGTGCCAGCTCAACAACATGGTTCTTTATTTCAGGAATTCGCTGCTGGGTAAATAATTGATGCACTTCATGTTGTTCTTGTGCCATTATAATTATATATACTTATCTTCCTTCAGAGGTCTAGCTCCTCTTCTGTCTAACATTAGCTGTACTAATTACTTTCTTGCTTTTTATCTTTTTTCATGAAATTTGCCCAATCTAGCAGAAGCGATGAGCTGTTGTTTCGGATCCTAAGCAACTATCAAAAAGATCAAATATATATTCTTTACCTTATACATCATATATATCAATAATATCATTATCGATTACTCGATCATAACATTAAAATACCTTAGATACCAAAAAATCAAGCTTTTCATAAACTGATCATAATTGTGAGATATCGTTAGAATGATAAGACCAGCAATAGCACCAACAATTGAGATGAATCTGATGCAAGTAATATAAAGAGTCTTAACTGATTAAAAAAAAAAAAACGTCAAAGTTCTTCTGAAATATGAAAAAAAAAATAAAAAACATATTCAGTGAAGAATTGATAAGCTTTAGGTGAAACTTGGCTTGGGTAAATTACTCTCATTAGGTACATCTGTAGCAAATGATGCTCCTGCGAAGGTGTTGGATTTCCTGCCACTATTTCTTTTACTCTTATTTGTAGGCTTTGTATTTGTAACAGGGCCATTGGATGTGGGGTTCTTCACAACAGGAGGTGTAGATAATGCTGGATTAATATAGTTCATTGGATTTGGTGGAATAATACGAGGCAATGTTGGTGAAGCTCCAATGCTCTGGTTGATAGGGAACGCACTGTTAGGAACAGGCATAGGTGGCTGATTATAATACATTGGCTGTCCATTAAAGTTTAGCTGTTGTGGCATACCAGGAGGAGGACCGTTCGGACCTGGCGGATAGCCAGGAGGAGGTTGAGGGGGAGCCACAGGTGCAATACCAGGTCTGAAATTATCGAAGTTCATAGGTCCTGGTCCAACAGGTAACCTATTCTGCTGTTGCTGCTGCTGTTGCAATTGTTGAGGGTTATAAGGCAAGTAGTGATTGTTTGCCGGGAAGTTGGGATTTCCGAGTGGGTTCATTGGAAGATTATGAGGCAGTATCATTGGAGTAGATAATGGTGATGAAAAATTCTGACTTAGACCATGACTATTTGTTATGCCTTGAGTAGTATTGGGGGCTTTCTGTGGTGTGGCAGTAGCTGAGTTCGAGTTTGACTTAATGAGTGTTTCTACCACTGTTTTTTCTGTCTTCTCAGGATTAATCAGTAAGTTCTTTAAATTTTTAGTCAAATTATCATAAGAATCTTTTGTTTCTTGTAGTTCCTTATCTTGTTTCTTCTTGTTCTTACTCTTCGCCCCATTTGTTTGCTTTCCACCACGAGGACCATGCCCAAAATCAGGTCTCTGTCCATTTGGCAACTGTTGAGGCGACAATAGCTGTTCGATATCCTTCTCTGTTTTCTTGCTTGGCTTCTTATTGTTCAGAGCAGGTATCCGCGTGGAACTATTATTCTTTGCTGCCACTATAGGTGAATTATTCCTGCTATGCGTCGGCAGTCGGCGTGAACTGTTGAAATACATTGTATCATTAGACATAGTTTTCCAGGTTTTCTGATAGTGGTTTCTGTAGTTTACAATACTGGCGAAAATGCAACTTTAACCATGAATCAATAAGGATAAGGCCACAAAATAGTAGTCAATATATTAGTCAAGCCGTCTGGCCGAGCTCTCTGGGAGAGTGTTGATTGTAAGTCTCGCCATTTGCTTTCAGAATTTACAGTGGGCCCCTCCGTCCCCAGTGTCGTCAAAGCTTTCCCACCGCACCATTGTTCTCTGACTTACCACTGTTTATCATTACACCAGTGATAGAGCCGTAAGTTCAACTCACAAGAATATATAACATAAATACGGGGTTATACAGTTGTTTGGAAGGACCTTCCTCTTGGTCATGTATTCAAACAGGAAACACGAGTGAATGATTGTGAAACCATTTAGTAGTGTTCCTTTCCCAGGCGGAATATGTATAGGCTTCCAGTTTCGTTCTAGGAACGGGTAGTATCACAAAAAGGCAAGTATGGATGTTCTCTTAATGAAAAAAGATACCATAACCATTCTGCTTCTATTGTCCACCCTCAACACCTACAGACATAATATGCACACGTTAATGTGATATACAAATGTGAAGGTGTTAAAAGATGGAAACTTAATCATTCCAGTCAGTCAAAAAATATTAAACTTGATGACATTATAGTATGCATCCCAAAATAATGCCAAAGAAAGATACCCTCCTGGACATATATACGATCTTTGCCACTATTATGGAATGTGGATCTATGGGGTTTTGACTCTTGAAGACACTGTCACAAATGGACTTTTAAAGACATTGTTCATTTGCTCTTTATATATTAAATTTCTTCAAAAGTAAGCTCATCGCTGGAAAAGTTTTCTTTCTATGTCGTATTAAAATATATAGATACAAAGCTATATAAAAAGGGCATAATGGCTCTTAATCTCTGATGCAATAAGTATGCATTGATGTGAGGCAATTCTTCGTAATCGTGAAATATATACACGCTTAATAGGGGTGATTTCGATCGTAACACTAGATAATACCGTTGAAGTAGCACCTAAGCTCTCAAACAACATTTAAAGGATCTCTGTCTGTTTCACTAACTTGGACATCCTGCAACAAGCCAGCTGTGTCGTGTCTTTTCAGCAGTTGAAGCATCGAGGTCTTCACGTAGCCACGTTCTGTATTTGAGTGGTTACAAAGGATGACCGCTTTACCCATTTCTTTGTACTTCAATACTTCGTGGTGGGATAACTCTCCGGTGACGTAAAGATCGGGGGTCTCTTTCAAGTTACGGAATACTCCCGAGCCACTACCAGCACAAACAGCAACAGTTTGTACTTCATGATGCAGGTTACCAGAAATTTCATATGGTAGAGAAGCTATTTGTACATGGGATAGACCTGTGTTCTTTTTCAAGACATCCACAACTTCTTGTAAAGTAACTGCTTTGTCCAACTTGAAATAACGACCATAACCAGTGATAGGGTCATGTGGAGCTGTGTTTGCAGTAGACTCAATACATTCCTTCGTTGTAATGTTGACAGTTTTTGGAACTAAACTCTCAACTAGCCAATCATTAACACCACCATCAACTGCATCCACAGCAGTGTGTGGTGAGTAGACAGAGATGTTGTTCTGGATTAGTTTAATAGCACTTGCGTGTTGAACATTGGTTTGTGGGTTCAATCTATTCCAGCTTGGGAAGATGAAAGGGTGGTATGCCAGTATTAAGTTACAACCTTGTTTGACAGCTTCATCTGCGACCCTCGATGTCAAATCAACGGTCAACAACATCTTCACAGCATTATTGGCATGAGATTCCTCATTGCTACTACAGTCAATTAGTAGCCCAGTGTTGTCAAAACTTTTGTCAGCGTACTTTTCTGGGAAAGCAGCACGGATAACTTCCAAGGCCTTATTCAATTGTCTTCTATGTAGTGCACCCATTCTCATATGTACTGAACTGTAGTCGGATGTTCTAATGGAATAACTCAATTCATTTCTATAATTAATGCGTATTACCATAAGTCCCCCATTAATTGCATTTTAACGGAAATCATCGCTTTCACTTTAATTTTATCACTTAGAACAGAAGACTCGAGATAATTGCAATGATGGCAAGAAATGCATATAGAGCTTACAAATCATCGCATAAGTCTTGACCAACTTATATTGTGGAATACTGATAACAGTTTAGGGATCTTATTCAGAATTATAAGTCACTCTAGAATAACCAGAAGAAAGTATACCACAAAAGCTCAAGATAAATACAAATGATTACTGAAGAACATCTGCGAGAGAAGTTGAAGACATCGATTCCTGATGTCTACCACGTTATAGTTACAGATCTATCATATGGATGTGGCCAAAGTTTTGATGTCGTGGTAGTGAGTAACACGTTTGTGGGTAAGAACAAGATCCAAAGATCAAGGCTTGTTAATGGTGCTTTAAAGGAAGAACTCGCTGATATCCATGCTTTCAGTTGTAAATGCTATTCTGAGGAAGAGTGGTCAAAGATAGTAATTTAACTTAATTAATTTGGAGACACATATACTACATCACTTATTTATTCAAATCTCGTTTTTCAACACAGTTCATTGAAACTTTAATAACATTTAATCTAATACAATAACCTTATTTTGAAAGTTTGAAACGATTTCTGCATAGAAAGGGTATATGTTTACATTAAATTATATATAATCTGAAAGTGTCATGAATATTATTAGTTTTATTTGTTCATTATAGTCAATTATTATGAACATAAAAATACGACTCATATATTGGTAATTAGCAATAACGCTTAAAAATACCTCAATAATATGGTGGTGGTGGCGGTGTAGCAATATGATTTAGTCCCAATAGGTAACCCATTTTTGTATGAGCCACGGAGTCAATACTCTGTGCTCTTAACCTTGTTTCTTCGTCTAATAGGTTTCCATTTTTTTGTAATAATGTATTCAAAATACGGGAATTAGTGTACGTCTTATCCATAGTAGACCTGATAAGCTTAGGAGAAGATAGTACCGATTCTCTTTCTTCTTTAACAGCCTCAGTTTCATCATTATGCTCAATAATAATCTGTGGTTCTTCAAACGGCATTGAAACTGTAATTGTACTTTGAACAGGTTCTTGTTGTTCTATTTCCTCTTTGTATGCCGGCTTATCTTTCTTATTCTTACCTATCTTTATCTTTCTTCTTCTTGGTTTAGTATGGTTTACTTGTTCATCGTGATCAGTACTTCTCATGTATAGTTTGTTTTGGATGTCGGTTATAACATCTAAGTCATATGCATTCTCTTCAAGAACCTCCATTGGCAGTAGATTGGACTCTTTATCGAAGTAAGCTTGACTACTCATTAAACTATTTCCAGACGATGATGACCTCCTCAATAGGTAATCTACAGATGGTCTCTTATTCATTAGCAATGAAGGGGTGCCAGCTCTTTCCTTCTTATGATCAACATAGGAAGAGTAGTAATTACTTAAGGAAGGCATCCTGGAGATAAATCTATACAGATTTTGTCTTTCCAAACAGCCGGGTATCAGCGAAAGTGTACTGGAGACAGTCGAGTGTAGTGATAAAGTTTGTCTTGAAGATACCAAGGTGGACAGCCGTAGCATGTTTGCCGGTGATAATTCTTGCAGGTCAGCATCTTCAAATATTATCTTAGGAGCACTTGGCTGATTATTCTCATCACATGTGTCCTTCTTATGCTTCGCAGAACTTCTTGAGCCATCTGAGTTCGTGAACCAACTCTGTGACATATTAAACAAGGCTGTGGGTAATGTATCCTTAAACAAGAGTTCCATCGCTCTTTTGAGTCTCTTTTCTATGGTTGTTTGTAACATTTTGATGGAACAATCAAACTTAAAGTCAAGCACAACATCATCGAAGGAGATACCTATACCTGAATTGCGTGCTACAAAGAATACCTTAGATATGGCTTCCATCTTAATATTACTGAAAGTCATAGTTATCGGCAGGCTGAATGAATCATTTGTAATCAAAGTTGGCGTCACAAACTCAGGCGAGTCAGCCATGCTCAACATCAACAGATTTGACTCAATCACAGTCCGTACTTGCAACATCGCTCCTTCAATAGAGATTTTACATATACCTTTCATCATTGAAGAACCCCCACCACCGCTACTTATAGAGGAAACACCTAGTCCTACATCCAGATCCAGAATCTCCAAGTTGGGTATCCTTGAGAAATCAACTTTTTCCACTATAATGTCATTCTTCAAAATATCTAGCGACCCGCCGCTCTTCCTTTGATGACCACTGCTATCATCCTCATTGCCAGCCTCATCTGCACGCTCCACATGTCTGCGACTCTTAGGATTCAGAGCACCGGTGAGCCGCTCTCTGAGCCGCTCATTAAAATCGGCACTCTCAAAAACGCTCCGATCAAACCGAAACGACATATATTACTCCCACACCAAATACAAAAAAAACCTCAAAAAAACAACACCCTATAGATCGCACACGACACGCTACTCAAAGATATTATAAACAGTTGATAAACAGCTTAACCGACGCACTTTGAAAGATGATAAACAACCGCCCAATAGAAACGGAAATGAGCCAAATCCGGGCAATGACCTTGCTCCTTATATACTAGCAATACATCATTTTATACGTATAATGTTGATCTGTTTTTGTTTTCGTAATTTAAGCGCAGCTTGCCAAAACTCTAACATAACTGCCATATATTTACTTGTGGGGGGCATAGGCATTACATATATTCTTGCGATATATATAATCAAGATACAATATATAATGGCTATGGAGGTACCTGAGACGCGGCAGTCTTCAATATATGTATGTGTGCGGGTTCGGCCTTTTTCCGAGTCCGAGTCGCTGCGGTTGGCGCCCGAGGTTGGCGATGAGTTTGATTCTATGCTGGATGATTCGATGATGGGTGGAGAAGTGTCTATGGTAGTTGGGCGCGGGGATTTTGTTGGCGAGGTTTCTTTTACTGAGGACAATGGGAGAAAACACAACAGGCGTCAATCGTTGGCTCCGCGTCGAATTCACAAGATTGTTGATTGTGTGGATGACAAGATGATAATATTTGATCCCAACCACCGGAATCCACTGTACAAAGTCAAGGAGAGTGTACTCAACTCCATGTATGGAGGAGCGAATATGCGTGGGTCCATTGATGGCGATATGCTTATGGGATCAGATGCTACAGCTTCGAGAAGGTTCAAGAGAGCAAACGGAAACTCTGCAGGTTCAGAGATTAAGTTTGTGTTTGACAAGCTTTTTGACACTGATGCTACTCAACGCGAAGTGTATCAGAGCACCACTAGCTCACTATTGGACTCAGTATTAGATGGCTTCAATGGAACAGTTTTTGCATACGGCGCTACAGGATGTGGTAAAACTTATACAGTGAGCGGTACTCCAGAGAACCCCGGGATTGTGTTTCAAGCAATGGAGGAACTATTTCAAAAAATGGAAGACTTGAAGGATACAAAGTCTTTCCAGATATCGCTATCCTTTCTGGAAATTTACAATGAAAGAATCAGAGACTTGCTAAAGCCTGAGACGCCATCGCAGAAACTTATCATAAGGGAAGATACTGATAATAAAATCACTGTTGCTAATTTGTCTCAACATTTTCCAACCACAGTACAAGAAGTGATGGATTTGGTTATTAGAGGAAACTTCAATAGAACTACATCGCCGACCGAGGCCAATGAAGTCTCGTCAAGATCGCATGCGGTGCTACAAATACACATAGTGCAGAAAAACAGGACACCGGATATCAAGGAAGAACACACATTTGGCACTCTCTCGATAATCGATTTAGCAGGGAGCGAAAGAGCTGCGGCAACCAAAAATAGAGGTGCCAGATTACATGAGGGTGCTAATATTAACCGGTCGCTATTAGCGCTGGGAAACTGTATCAATGCTCTGTGCATAAACGGAAACGACGAGCGGCCTCGCTGCCACGTCCCATATCGTGACTCAAAGCTTACTAGGCTTCTCAAGTTCTCATTGGGTGGGAATTGTAAAACCGTTATGATAGTCTGTATTTCACCAAGTAGTTCTCACTATGATGAAACTCTGAATACACTAAAGTATGCTAACCGAGCTAAAGAAATAAAGACAAAAATCATAAGGAATCAACAATCATTGAATAGACATGTCGGGTCCTATCTGAAGATGATCACAGAACAGAAGAAAGAGATAGAAGAACTACGCAGTAGAGAAAACAAAATGATCCAGTTTCAGTTGGACAAATACAAGTTATCCCGACAACAAATTGCCGTTGCAATTACGGATTGTGTGAACAATGTCCGCTTTCAGTATACCCAAGTACCAAAATTTCAAAGGATCAAATTAATCAAATCCTTAATCCTTTGTAAGAGACGGTTTTTACAACTGGTGCTGCTTGAGATGAAGAAGTCTCCAATACAACGGGAGGACAGTTCCGGAGCAATGGCATCTCTTGAGGAACAAATTAAAAGAAAGATCAAACAACTAGAGAACAAATTCGACTCGCCGGATGAGTTAGACACTGTGATCACAAACGCAAGGACCGTTGACCTCTTAAAATTGCGGGAGATGGAAAACTGGGATGACAAAATCGACACTCTGACGCTTGAGTTAGAGCTGGATTACGTCTCTGAACAGTTGCGTAACGATATTTTAATCACCGCTTCCCAAATGACGGAAAAGTTATTCGATGAAGACAGCCCGTTGCATAAGGTAGAGCTAGATGTAGAAGGCCTCATCAGCATAGACCGTGAGTTCGATGAGTTCGGCAAACAATTCCAAACAGAGCAAGGTAAAAAACGGATAGCTAGCAATGACGACCCCAGAGAAATGGATGTAGATAGAAAATCCTTACTAAAACATAGGCTAAGAGAAAGTGATTTAGATATTAAGTAGTATGTGGTGTGAGGAGGGTTCGCTCAGTTTCCCTTACCTCCTTTAACCACCCACTTTTTTTATTTTCTCCCGCAAATTTGTTGCCTCTTTTTTTTTTTTTTTTTTTTTTTTTTTTTTTTTTTTTTTCTCCCGTGAATTTGTTGCCTCTTTTTTTTTTTTTTTATTTTTTATTTTATTTTGTTCTTTGTTTAGTGTATGGAACAGCTACGTTGTTTCTTTTTACCTTTGCTTTAAACCTCCCCATACTAAAATGTTCTCGACTCCTTGCTATCCCTCTTAACCATGCCTCCATCTTTCTTTTTGAGCATTGCAAGTGCAGTAAGTCTCGCATTATCTGCTGTCTCTTGAACAACTAGGTAGAAAAAGAAACAAAGACCCAGCCTTTTACAATTTTCATACGATATCAGTGTTGTCCTTATCCATCATCGTTCCCACCCACCCCCTCTCTATCAGCAAAGCATCCACGGAAATTCCTGATATCAAAAGCTGAAATGACTTGTCTTTGTTTGTGTTTTTTCATTTACTGCCTTGTATGTTGTCTTGATAGTACAAACACAGACATTACCACAGACCGGGAAGTGGAAGGATTGTCAAGAAGAGAACCTCCCTCACTTCATTAGTGATTCGCATAGTCTGGTGTACCTAGAAATCCACTAAAAATGCCCAATGTCTCTCTCCCTCCCTCTTCATTTGAATGAGTAACAATATTACTGAGGGGGATGGGGGACTCAAAGCAAATATTGGTCCTTTGTAATGCTAAATTTCGGGCAAAAAAAAGTCACGTGTGCACAGAAAACAGTGTAGGAAAGAAAATTTTTTTCTCTTTCATTCATCCAAATCTTTGAGCCAACGACGACTTTTTGCTTTCAGGCAAGAAAGTGAAAGAACAGAATGGCAATAGTAATAGCCACTGTGAAATCTATTTTGGCAAAGTAGGATATATAAGAAAGAGAGTTTATGGAGTATATTGGTTGTTCAGATATTGGGAAAAATGGCCAAGACACTCTCTGTTTTCTTTCTGGTTTTTAACATTAAAAACACCAAACTGAAAAAAAAATAGATCATATTAACTGTATATTCTTTTTTCTTGTAAGAAGATTACATCTTTCGAAAGAAAAAAAATATACCAAGTTAATTAACTCTAACTAACCTTAAGACCTATAGAGGAAGGAGAAAAGAACAAAATTGACTACTCAAGGCTCCACTTGTTTTAGCAATTTACTTTCCCTTGTCAGAAGATTCTTATAGTATCCACAACTTTGCCGACTACGAAAAGGGAAGTTGTATTACTATACAGAACTGGTCTAAAAGAATAAAAAAAATATCATCATTACTGTGCAAATAGACACAAGTTTTGCTATTTTTTTTTATTGGGCATTTACATTTTGATAGCAAAGGAAAAAGAAATAGATAGGAATTAACATACTAATTTCTACATCTCTTTTTTTTTGAAATTATTAAGAAAGATCTTCATTACTCCATATAAGAAGTTTTTTCTCTTTTGCCTTCATTAATTTGACAGTTATTAAGTTAATCAGTCAAAAAATAACAATTAAACCACACTATTAACATTTCTCTAAACAGAGATCTTGTTAAAAGGAAGGTTAATAGGAAAAGGATTAAAAAAAAAACTTAAACCTAGGCTGCTTTATATATTCCATTCGGTTCCAAACTTTTTTTAAAACACTCTTTCAATCTTCTCAAACAATAAGAAAACATAAAGCTATGGCATACAACTATCTGCAAGATCCAGTGCTTTTCAACCAAGGGCCACAAGTGGTGAGTCACCATACACATTCACAATCCATGAACTTACTACCTTCTCTAAGCCATCCTGCTCACCACCGTCACAATACTTATTCCCAGCAGCAAATGATGTCTATGATGCCAATACAACAGAACGCTATATATCAACCGGTTATGCCACTCGATCAAACACAGATGCACATACCCAAGATGATAGTACAGGATCAATTCCTACCACCACAACCACAACCACAACCACCTCAAGAACAAGTGAACGGTGGTGTGAGTCACGTCCTAGATTATGATGTTGAGATCATGACACAGTTTGTGATGAAGAACGCGTTCTTTGCTTTCCGCACTCCGGTCAACGACAACATCAACAATACAACCTTGTTCACTAAAGGTATAATATCGGTCCTTAATGCTACCAGACTACCTTCAGTGACAATTTATCTAGCTATAGACTACTTGTTCAAGTACATCAACAAGCTAGCAGATGGCCCAAACACGATAGGCGGTAACTCAATAAATGTCATCTATCAGAATACAATGATTGCTTTCATACTCGCAAACAAGTTCAATGATGATAAGACATTTACAAACAAATCATGGTCGCAAGCTACAGGGATGTCTATCAAAATTATCAATGACTATGAAAGAGACTGGCTGAAGACGTTTGAGTGGAAACTATTCGATGACAAGTTCATTCTGTACCCAGAGTTTGTGGCTGCTTACAAATTATTTGAAGAGGAGACTCGTAGAGACCAATACGAATTACAACAACAACAACAGCAACAGTCACCTATGCTACAACCTAAGCCTTCCTCAACAAACAACTACTTACCTCCATCGATTGGCACGAGTACATACGAATTCGGTTACCAGACACCATTAACCATGTACTCCTCACCAACTAACTTCTTTTACCAAAGCATGCCTTCCAAGAATGATTACGGTAATGAGGTAGATCCATACCAACAAAATTATATTCCACCAGCAATGCCATTGGTCTCGCCATTGTCAGATGTAGGACGCGTATCTGCTAGAGATGAGTTTGCTGACAATTCATTTGATTACGATTTCTACAACTTTGGAACGAACCAGACTAATAATACCATGAATTATAAAGTTAATTCTAAAGGCAATTTACAACCATCTCAAGCCTTTTTCAGTAATGCAGATGGGTACCATATGAATCAACCTTACTATCAACAAAACTCTGACATTACCACATTAAACATGATGCTTCAACATCAACAATACAATAAGCCATTGTACAGTAGCAACCTAAATCAAAACTGTTTCCCATACTCAGCTGTATATTAGAAAATTAAGGATGACTGATACTTGTGGATTTTATAATAAGTCAATCATAATGGGAATATAAAAGTTAAAGTAATTCCACAGTTATATCCCAGCAGCCGTTTATTTTTTTTTTATTTTTTTTGTTGTTTTTTGTTACAATTTTTTTTTCATTTATGTCAACTTTTTAGTTTGAAGGTTCTTTGAATCTCCAAATAAATTCTATTGTCTAGCCTTTCTTGGTTATCAATAGTTAATAATAGAAAAATTTTGAAAAAAATAATAAAATCATATAAAAACCTAAATTTAAAGTTCTATTAGAAACAAAAGACCTCTTTACTGAGTAATCTTTGTTAGTACCAATAATTTTTTTCTTTTTTTTTGGCATTTTTTAATATTGAATAATATTTATATACTGTAAAATATAATTCCTGTTATTCTTTTTTATGTGAATATGTTACTTGATACATAGCAGACAATGATTTAGTTTGAATGTTCAACTTCCACCAGCTTCTCTATACCATCTCACACTTCTGTCAAGACAGACACAGCATAAACCCTCGTTGACATCACTACCCATACCAGCTCGTACACCTTTCTTTATAAATTTGACATCGAATATTGGCGGATGCTTTAAAGAATTGCCTTCTTCGTCTTCCTGTAAGATATCTTCTTCAACCTCAATATCACCGGCCGTTATATGTAGTGTACTGACTCTTTCTCTTAATTTAACATCCCAAACTCTTACTTTACTGTCGTAACCACAACTGGCTAAAAACTCTCCAGTTTCATTAAAGGCTAGTCCGAAAACCCAACCGTCATGGGCGAAAGAGCCGATACTTGTTTGAGTACTATGTGTTGCCATAGTGAAATTACCTATTCTTTCACCAAATTCCGTTTCATACAATGTAATATTACCGTAAGAGCCTGAGTCATTGGCCACAGCAAGCAGCCTACCAGTTGGTGAGAATTTGACGTTACGAACAGTGTTACTATTTTGATCGATTCCGTGTAAACCATAGCCTTCAAACTGGTAAAGGGGTTTTAAGGATGTCAACTGGGACACAAATACAGTGCCATTTTCTAAACCGGTAGCTATTAGTCCATTTGAGGAAATGTCTAATGCAGTGGCTACACATGGCTCTTTTACTGGTATTTCACCTTGAAACTTTAAATGAGGATTGTACTGTGGCTCATCAGAATCAGCGGTTCCTTCCTGAAATACGGAGAGATCCCAAACGTATGTGCTACCTTTAACATCTGTAGCGGCAAATTTGTGACAGACAGTAAGGTCAGAGGATTGTAGCCATTTCACCGCCCAGTAGGATTTTTTTAGTTCCTTCTCAGTTAATAGCTTGATCGGTTTCAATTGATTCTCCTGGGTCAGTTCAAAGAACACAATTTCACCAGAAAATGTAACACAACTGATTATACAAACATTAACTCCACCTTTCTCCACTGTGTCTATCAGGTCGATGTGGTGTACACCTGATTTATGAACAAACTGTTTCTGAACGTGGTCCTTAGGCTGCTCGTTATCCAACAATTTGTTCTTCCATAACTTGATGTAACCATCTCCAGAACAGGTTACGGTAAATGTGTTGCAAATAGCAACCCCAAATATATCGGCGTCGTGTGCTTTACCACAATTGGCAGTAGGAATAAATATCTTCGACATGTTGGCAACTTATCTTCACAACCAATAAAGCTTTGGAAATGGGGAAACCGGTAAAAAATAACGTATTTCGATTATTCAGCTGTACACCAACTGTATAAACTCAATTTGTTGATTTCTCTTCTCTAAGATAAGACTAATCTTTACTGATTTCTCTATCCTTCATGTAGTCCATAATTGATATTTTCTTGAAAAATTTCAGAAATCAGACCTTATAAAGGCCTCCCGATGGGATTGCGATGCAGTTGAAGACCTGACTCAAATAAGAAGGCGTGCATAGCTAGTAAAGGTTACGCCAGAATGCGAGTGCGGTATCGAGTCCATGTGGATGAGGTTCAAGTACGTGGTGGAGTTGCAAAATATGGGCTTGTAGTGTCTGTTTGGGATCAAGATGGGCAAGAAGAGCTGAGGGAAACCACTGTTTGGAGGCGATATAGTGAGTTTCTGGCTCTAAAGAAAGAGCTAGAGAGCAGTTGTGGATGTGATATACCTTATGAGTTTCCACCTCGGACACTGTGGTTTGGTGGTGGTGCCAAGACCGGTGGTACGGATAAGAAAGTTATAGAAGAGAGGAAAGTGAAGCTGGCTGATTTTATGAGTGAATTGCTCAATGACTCCTTTGATGTGAAATGGAAACGGCACAAGTCCGTGAGTAACTTTCTTGGAATGGATATAGCTCAGATGGAGAACGTCAAGTCAACCAAATCCAAACCTCCCCAGAATGGGTGGATGGACATGTTCCATGAGTACAAGATGGAGTTTGAGGACTGCAAGAAGCAGGAGGGCGTTCAGAGGTCAAGGAATGCGATGTATATAAGGCTGAAGCTGAATGAACTAGAACAGATATTAAACACTGAGGAATTACCCGAGGAGGAGAGGGATAGAAGGAGCAAATTGTTAACAACATTGAAGCAGGACCTGAATGAGTTAACTATTTCAAGAGAAGATCCTATAGTGCCAAGAGAGCAAGTAGTAAAGCCTTTACCGGGAAGGCGAATGCTTGGTGAAACCACCGAAACTGCGAAGTATAATAATAGAGACTTGTTGCAAGTGCAAAAACAGATGAATAAAGAGCAGGATCAAGAATTGGAACAATTACATAAAATCATACAAAGACAAAAGCAACTCTCGATGGAAATGAACGAGGAACTATCTCAACAGAATGAACTCCTAGACTCCTTCCAAAACGATGTGGACAGGACTGCGATGAAGTTAAAACAAGCCAACAGAAGGGCTCGCGACTTCAACGATAAGTAGAAGCACTCACTACCATTAAGAAACCACGCTTTCAACTACAAATTTCAATAGACAATAAGTATGCCTGTACAATTCTCATCCTTCAATATAGTAACCCACATATAACTCATATATTCTCTTGCTGCTTATGTAGACGTTCAAGCTCATCGCGATGAGCTCATCCGAAGCGCATTTTTTTGGCAAATGATCATCACATCAAGATTTTGTACAGAATGCATAACTTGATGTGTGAGTCAATGGAATCGCATATAAGAAGGCGAATAGATCGACTGAGTAAGTTTCGATTGTCAGCAGCTGGCTAATACTGTTATCATATAGTCCCCTGGATTACCTGTGTATTTGGTCAAGAATTATACGCAAAATGGCAGAGACCTGTATAGAGAACCCAGACTATCTGGTGGTCAATGGCATACCATCCTCTAAATACAAGCATGAAATTGAACTCGAGAATTGTTTTGAACCTCAGCATGAGAATTCTGCTCTACTGATACTAAACCAGGAGATTAAGATGCCAAAGCTTTTCATGAAACTTTGGAACAGGTATATGATTAAAGTGTGTGCTGATGGCGCTGCTAATAAACTGTACCAATTTTGCGTCAACAACAATGTCAATCACAATGATTACCTACCCGATTATATTGTTGGGGACTTAGATTCTATTGATGAAAACATAGCACAGTTTTACAAAGAGAAAGGTGTATATGTGATCAAGCAGACCACGCAATACTCTACGGATTTCAAGAAAAGCATTAATCTAATAACGTGTCATTTCTATGCCACAAACTTCAAGGACCACCTTCAAAGCTCTAATGAAGACAGTAATTATGGTATATCTCTAGAGAAAGGAATACACGATATATATGCCACTATAAAGAATATCGCGGAGCTTCCGAAACTCAATGTCCTGGCCCTAGGCGGTATAGATGGTCGCTTTGACCAAACTATACATTCAATCACGCAGTTATACACATTGACAAACACAGATCCATATATAAGGATGTTTTTCCTGACTGAAAATGATCTGATATTCATCATACCTCCGGATGGTGTGCTACTGCGCTATGATGCGGAGTTTAGGAAAGCTTGTATTGGCAACTGTGGCCTGTTGCCTGTTGGTCTTCCAACAGAGATTATAGAGACCATTGGCTTGAAATGGGACGTGGCCAATTGGCCCACTAGTATCGAATCCGGACGAGTGAGCAGCAGCAACAGGTTCTCTGGCCACGATAAGTGCTACATCAATGTCAAAGATGGTATGATTATCAATGTTGAAATCAAAAAAGATGTTGTTGCTAACTATGTATAGATGTATAGAGAGATCAATGGTGGGGAGAGTAACTTCATTTACCATTTATTTCCAGTTTTAGCAGTGCTTACAAACTATGAATAGACGAATATTTTATGTTATATTAAGAATATTTGAAAGTCTGGACTTTTTCATCTATGGAAAAACCAGCCAAGTATATATAGGATCAGAGAATATATATACAATGATAATCTTCTGTGGTTTGAAATTTGTTCAGTATGAGAGTGTGCAAAAGAAAAACAGGCACGCAGGGATACAATTCAGGTGCAGCATTTCCTTAGCCCATTACTCCTGTTGTTTTGAAGCTAGAGACTATGATATTTCCATTTGCTGCTTACAACTTAGAGAACTGTTCTAGCAAGGTTTGACCCAAGTAACCTGGGGATTCGACGACTTGGACACCCACGTTTCTTAGGGCTTCTTTCTTGGACTCTGCGTCAGTTCCGCTACCTTCTACGATAGCACCACTGTGGCCCATACGAACACCCTTCATTTGTCCTGCTACTTTACCAGCAATGAAGGAAGCGACTGGTTTAGGGTTAGCTTTGCTGAAGTTGTACTCCTGCAAGAACTCTGCGGCCTCAATTTCCGGCTTACCACCGATCTCACCGAGCATGATGATACCTTCTGTCTGTGGGTCCTCTAGGAACAGCTTTAGAACGTCTATAAAGTCGGTACCTGGGAACGCGTCACCGCCGATACCCACGACGAGGGACTGTCCGAGACCGCTGAGAGTAGTCTGCTGCACGGCCTCATAAGTCAGAGTACCTGAACGCGACACGATACCAATCTTACCTGGCTTGAAGATACGTGTGGGCTGGATACCGACCCTGACGTGGTTCGCAGGGTTGATCACACCTGGGCAATTGGGCCCCACGAGCCTGGTCTTGTTCTGCGACTTCAGCATCTCAGATATGTACAGCAAATCGTGCTGTGGAATACCCTCCGTGATACACACTGCCAATGGGATCTCCGCCTCGATGGCCTCCTGGATGGCCGCACCCGCAATTGGAGGCGGAACAAATATACCGGACACAGTGGCCCCTGTCTCCTTCACACAGTCCTTGACTGACGCAAACACAGGCTGGCCCAGATGCGTCTGCCCAGCCTTCTTCGGATTAGTACCACCAACAACATTAGTCCCGTACTCCTGCGAGATCTTCGCATGAAACGTACCTTGCTTACCTGTAAACCCTTGGAACATCACCTTCGTGTCCTTGGGCAACAGTAGATTCTTGATCGTCTGGTCATAAACACCCGCTTTCCGAGAAAACCCCCTAGTAAATCTCAACATAGTGTGTATGTGTATGTGTTTATGGTTCTGTGTCTGTGTCTGTGTGTCTGTGTGTATTAGTATGATCTCTCGGCGGTTCAAGCAGACTGAAAAATACACGGCCCTATTTATACTCCCATTCCCAGCTGGCCCCCCCTCCCCTTCAA
>ERZ1036435.133-NODE-133-length-67604-cov-97.737716_pt1 | contig 67604 bp, 64 predicted proteins | sample MGYA00514223_ERZ1036435 | MGnify/ENA primary metagenome ERZ1036435 (study PRJEB33795, sample SAMN09464927) | human gut metagenome | host: Homo sapiens | place: USA: Stanford, California | collected 2016-08 | study: EMG produced TPA metagenomics assembly of the... | reverse complement strand
GAAGCGTTCCTAAACGGTGCAGAGATTGTATGGGTCGATCCGAATCCGGAAAACATGAAAGCAATCGCGTTGTATGAGAGGCTGGGCTTTCAGCAGAAAGACTTTCCGGAGTACCTGATTTCCGAGGGTGAGGAGAGAACCTCAATCTATATGGAACTTCGCAAAAACTGATTCATAAGTAAAGTAAATTTATAATGGGTATTTTATAAGGAGGAATATATATGTTAGGAGCAATTGTGGGAGATATTGTTGGTTCGGTTTATGAATGGAACAATATTAAAACGAAGGATTTCCCCTTGTTTAGGGACGACTGCTTTTTCACAGATGACACGGTGATGACCTGTGCTGTGGCGGAAGCAATCATGAATGGCGGACAGAAGGATGACTTCATTGATGCCATGAAGAAGTATGGCAGAATGTATCCAAACGCGGATTACGGTGCTAGATTTAACCAGTGGCTTATGACCGACAACCGTGAGCCTTACAATAGTTTTGGAAATGGTTCTGCGATGCGCGTTTCGCCGTGTGCTTGGGTGATGGAGGCTACAACAGGCGAGTTGCCGTCCGAGGGAAAACGTCTAGCGCAACTTTCTGCAGAGGTGACGCATAACCATCCAGAAGGAATCAAAGGCGCAATGGCAACGGCGGATGCGATCTTTATGTGCCGTTATTTCCTTGGTAGTGATGGTAGCGATAACCCTGCGGAGATTAAAAGACGCGTTAAGGAACACATCGAGAAAGAGTATGGATATGACCTTTCTAAAACGCTGGATGAAATTCGTCCTACGTATCGTTTTAATGAAACTTGTCAGGATACGGTTCCTCAGGCCATCGTTGCCTTTCTAGAAAGTACAGATTTTGAAGATGCAATTCGAAATGCGATTTCTCTTGGTGGGGACAGCGACACTCTTGCTGCAATCACAGGAAGTATCGCCGAAGCAGCTTATGGAATTCCTGAGTGGATCAAAGACAAGGCCTATAGCTATCTAGATGAGCCTTTGAAAGAGGTGCTCAGACGATGGGAAAGGGAAGTTGACTGAATTTATAGAAATAAGGCTATCATTATGATGTACTTGAATTTATTAAGGAGAAAAATAGCGAATGAAAGATACAGAACTGAAACAATTAAAAGATAAACTATGGCATTCTGCCGATGTTCTTCGTGTGGGGGCACATTTAGCTGCAAATAAATATGGTCAGCCTATTCTTGGACTTATCTTCCTTAGATATGCAGATATTTTATACAAACAACATAAGGAAGCTATTGAGGAAGAGTATAATCGTCTTAAAGGTGGACGTATGGAAAAATCTATGAAAGAAATCTCGATAGAAAAATGCGGTTTCTATCTTCCTGAGTGTGCTTATTATGACTTTATCAATGACGCGCCTGACGATGCAAACAAAGCTATTCTTGTAAAGGAAGCTATGGAATCCATTGAGGATGAAAATCATAGAATGGAGGGAGTTCTTCCTAAAGAAGTATATGCGCAGCTAGTACCGGAAGAGGAACCAGAGCTTCTTTCTAACATCGTACGTATTTTTAAGGATATTCCTGAAAATAGCACCATTGATATCTTTGGTGAAATTTATGAATACTTCTTGGGGAAATTTGCACTTTCGGAAGGTAAGGATGGAGGAACATTCTATACACCTGCAACGGTTGTAAGATATATGGTTGAAGTATTAAATCCTCAACCAGGTGAAAAGAAATTCCTAGATCCAGCATGTGGTTCTGGAGGTATGTTCGTTCAGGCTGCAAGGTACATGCATAATCACAATGCCAGCGAGAGTGAACAAATGAAATTCCGTTGCTATGGTGTTGAAAAGGAACCTGATACAGTAAAACTAGCAAAGATGAATCTGCTCCTTAATAATATCCGTGGCGACATTACACAAGCTAACTCATTTTATTCTGATCCATATAATGCAGTTGGACAATTTGACTATGTAATGGCAAATCCACCCTTTAATGTAGACGAGGTTGTGGTTGAGAAAGTTTCTGATGATGCTCGTTTTAATACGTATGGTGTGCCAAGAAACAAGAGTAAATCGACAAAGAAAAATGCTGATAAGAAAGAAACAGTGCCAAATGCCAACTATTTATGGATTGGCTACTTTGCAACTGCGTTAAATGAGAATGGAAAAGCAGCTCTTGTGATGGCAAATTCTGCTTCGGATGCTTCCGGTTCAGAATATGAAATCAGAAAGAAAATGATTGAAGAAGGTATCATCTCACAGATGGTGACTCTTCCTTCTAATATGTTTTCATCAGTAACTCTTCCTGCAACTCTTTGGTTCTTCGACAAACAGAAGCCAAATACTGAAAAGAAAAATGAAATCTTATTTATAGATGCGAGAAATGTATTTACACAGATTGACCGTGCTCATAGAAAGTTTTCTGATGAGCAGATTAAGAACTTAGGTGTTATTACCAAGCTTTATCACGGTGATACACAGGCTCTTGTTGACTTGCTTGATGAATACAAGACAGAACTTGCAAATGCTCCAGAATCTTCTGATGATAAAGAAGTCTTAACTAAAGATTACTGGCAATCGCAGATTGACTGGTTAACAGAAAGATTTCCAGATGGTGTATATACTGATGTGATTGGACTTTGTAAGGCGGCTCCTATGGATGGTGAAGATGGAATCATTGATCAGGACTATTCCCTTAATGCAGGACGTTATGTAGGCGTGGTTATTGAAGATGACGGCTTAACCAAGGAAGAATTTAAAGAAGAAATGTTATCCCTTAATTCTGAATTTACTTCTTTAAGTGCGGAAGCAAGAGAACTTGAAGAATGTATTGTAAATAATTTGAAGGAATTATTGGGTGAGTGATATGGAATATAAAAAACTAAGTGATTGCGCATCTTGGGGAAAAGATAGAACCGATAATATTAATTACGAATCATATATTTCTACAGAAAATATGATCAAAGATAAAGGCGGGGTAACTATAGCCAGTTCGTTACCAGATTCTAAGACAGCATCAGCATATAGACCCGGTGATATTCTTCTGTCTAATATTCGTCCATATTTTAGAAAAATATGGTATGCCGATAAAAATGGCAGTTGTTCAAACGATGTGTTAGTAGTCAGATCAAATGAAGATATTGATTCAAAATTTTTATACTATGTATTAAGTGACAATAACTTTTTCAATTATGATACAGTTACTTCCAAAGGAACAAAAATGCCTAGAGGTACACAGACGGCAATAATGAAATATCTTGTTCCAGATATAAATATTGGTAAACAAAGAAAAATTGCCAATATTCTTTCAACTTATGACAACCTCATCGAAAACAACAACAAGCGGATCAAGTTGTTGGAGCAAATGGTAGAGAATTTCTATAAGGAATGGTTTGTAAGATTTCGATTCCCGGGATATGAGGATGTGAAGTTTGAAAATGGTATTCCTAATGGCTGGAAAGTAAAAAAAATAAAAGATTGTGTAAAAAGATTACCTTTCAATAAATTATATAAGCGAAATGAATTGGAAGCAGAAGGAAAAATAATAGTAATTGATCAATCTTCAGCAGAATTCTTAGGTTATCATAATGATGAACCATCTCATTTTGCAAGTATTGAAAAACCAGTACTTTTGTTTGGTGATCATTCATGTAAGTTTGTTTTAATGGTTAGGGATTTTTCTTTAGGAGAAAATGTGGTTCCATTTATAAGTAGAAATGAAAATAAATTGAATGACTATTATTTATTTTATACTGTTCATAAAATTATTGTAACGGAAGAGTATAAAAGACATTGGGGGAGATTCACGGCAATGAAGATTTTAGTTCCTAATCATGAATTACAAATAGAATTTGCAGATTTTATTAAACCAATTATTCAAGAGCAAAATAAACTTTGGAATGAAATCCAATTATTAATTAAACAAAGAGATATGCTTTTACCACGCTTAATGAGTGGAAAACTTGAAGTGTAAGGAGGTCTTTACATGCGAAATTTTATATCTGAAGACGATATAGAACAGGCTATACTTGCAAAATTAAAAGCGGAACCATTTAACTATGATATCCTCATTTGTGATGCTGACCCCAGTAAGCGAGATGATTTGAATGATGGTACAGGGAGAGCGTCAAAAAAAGAATGTGTTCTTCCTGAGGTTATGCTAGATTCTCTTAAACGCATCAATCCTACTGTCTCCGAAGAGAAAATTAAGGAAATAGTAAAAAACTTAAGGCAGGATTACACGGGGACAGATATTGTTGATACTAACTATAAAATATATAAACAAATCCGCAATAATATAAAAATTACAGTTCGCAAAGACAACAAAGAAGACTTTGCTTTTGTAAAGCTAATTGATTTTGAGCATCCAGAAAACAATACTTTTACAGCAGTTTCTCAGATGTGGATTCAAGGAAAGGTTTATTATCGCAGACCGGATATTCTTATCTTCATCAATGGAATGCCAATTGTGTTCATTGAATTAAAGAACAGTATCGTTAAAATTGAAGAAGCATATAATAAAAATTTAAAGGATTATTTACGAGATGTTCCAAATCTATTTGCATTCAATCAAATTTGTGTTCTTTCAAATGGATTAGAAACAAAGTTAGGCGCCTTCAATGCAACCTATGACTACTTTTTTGAGTGGCTTAAAGTTGATAGCGAAAAAGAAATACTGGATCGAGAAGCTATTCATTCAGCTGAAAATGTAAAAGATAGTTCTGTAAGATATTTTGTTGATGGCCTACTAAACAAGGATAAATTGATTGATTATATCGAAAATTTTATTCTCTTTGAGAATCAACGAATAAAAATTATTGCTAAAAACCATCAGTATTTAGGCGTAAATAATCTGATGGAATCAGTAAATAACAGGAAAGAATTGAATGGTAAACTGGGGGTCTTCTGGCATACACAAGGTTCGGGGAAGTCCTACTCTATGGTTATGTTTGCCCGTAAGGTTAAACGCAAAGTGGCTGGTAATTTTTCATTTCTTATTATCACAGACCGTGAAGATTTGGATACACAGATTCATAAGAATTTTGTACGCACAGAAGTTATTGGTTCTAAAGAGGAGTGTCAGCCGAAAAACAGCAAGCAATTGCGAGAATTTTTAACTACTAACAAAGCATTTATTTTCACACTGATTCATAAGTTTAGATACGATAAGACGAAGAAGTATCCAGTTCTTTCTGAACGTGATGACATCATTGTTCTAGTTGATGAGGCACATAGAACACAGTATAAAGACTTAGCAGAAAATATGAGAACTGCACTTCCTAACGCAAATTTTGTTGCATTTACAGGGACACCTCTTCTGGGCTCCAAGCGCCTTACAAATCAATGGTTTGGTGAGTATGTTTCAGAGTATAACTTTGCACAATCTGTCGAAGATGGCTCTACTGTTCCATTATTCTATTCTAGACGTGTTCCAGAAGTAGGGCTTGAAAATGATTTCCTTGATGATGATGTTGTAGACATTATCGAAGAGGAAAACCTTAATGAAGACGAAACTCGCCTATTGGAGAATGCATCTTCTCGTATTTTAGAAGTTATTAAGCGTGATGATAGATTAGATAAAGTAGCGCAAGATATAGCTTATCACTTCCCAAGACGTGGGTTTCTTGGGAAAGGAATGATCGTATCAGTCGATAAATATACTGCGGTCAAAATGTATGACAAGGTTCAGCATTACTGGGCTATCGAAAAGCAGAATATTACGAAGCAACGAAATTCTGCTACTACAAAGGAAGAACGTGATCAGCTTAGTCACATTCTTACGTATATGAATAATGTGGAAATGGCTGTTATTATATCCGAAGAGAACGATGAAACGACTAAGTTTGCTAAACAGGGATTAAAAATAGCAGAGCATCGTGCAAAGATGAAAGAAATCACACCGGACGGAAGAGATATCGAGGATAGATTTAAAAGCCCAGATGATCCTCTGCAATTAGTGTTTGTGTGTGCCATGTGGTTAACAGGATTTGATGTGAAGAACCTTTCTACACTCTATCTTGACAAGCCAATGAAAGGTCACACATTAATGCAAGCCATAGCTCGTGCTAACAGAGTGTATCCTGGGAAACCAGCAGGAATCATCGTTGATTATGTAAATGTCTTTAAATACATGAAGAAGGCATTAACAGAGTATGCTAGTGGTGATGACGACACTGAATTTCCAGCGAAGAATATTGATCAGCTCATGGGATATATTGATGGCACGATTGCTGAAGCAGATTCTTTCTTGTTATCATTGAATATTGACTTAGAGAAAATAATTGCAGATTCCAATACTTTGGATAAACTGGATTCATTAAGAAGTGCTTATGACACTATTGTTGCTAAAGATGACAATAAAGAGAAATTCAAGGTTATTCTGAATACGTTAATAAACATCTATGAAGCATCGAAACCAGAAATCTTTGAAAAGAACTGGAATAATGATAAATTTGCACCGCTTGTATATTTGCATGGTCTCTTATATAACACTGTTAATGATGAAAAGGTTGCTCGTGCTAGACGAAAAATGAACCAAATTTTAGATGGCAGTGTCACAGCAAACAGGAATTTTGTTGAGAATGTTCGAGAAAAAGATGACGACTACATGATTAAAGGTACAAAGGCTATTGACCTATCTAAGGTAGATATTGAACAGTTAAGACAAGAAATAAAATTGGCTGAGTATAAAGCTATTGAAATTGATGACTTGAAGGAATATATAGAGCAAGCGCTAGAGCAAATGCTTAATAGAAATTGCACTAGAACGAAATTCTCCGAACGATTCAAACGCATTATTGATTCCTATAATGCAGGTGGTACTGAAAATGAAGATTATTACGAACAGCTTGTAAAACTTCTTGAAGAAATGCGCCAAGAGGACAATCGTGCCAATACAGAAGGTCTTACTGAAGAAGAATTGGAAATTTACGATTTATTGGTTGCTGGAAAGAAATTGACACAGATTGAGGAGCAAAAAGTAAAACTCTCTGCAAAAAATCTGTTTAAGAAATTGATGGATAATCGTAGTAATCTTCTTGTTGTAGATTGGTACAAAGACGAACAGCCACGTGCCAAACTTAAATATGAAGTTGAATTGTCATTAAATCAGGATCTTCCTGAGAGTTATGACAAAGCAGCCTTTGATTCTAAGGTATCCTTACTCATCAACCATTTTGTTGATATGGCAGTACAAGGATATGGTTGGATTGGTGCTGCATAGGATTATATTCACAATAATCATTTAATGATTGTTATGAAGCTCATCCTAATTTAAAAAATTAAGTGGATAGCTTTTTGGAGATTAATAACTAATAACAAATGTCGTTGTTATTACTGGAGTTCTGGGTGTTGCAAAAATCGTAACACCCGGTTTTTGTAGCTTTCAGAGCTTATAAAGTAAGGTAGGGTTCATGGAAACAAATTTTAAAGGAGTGGAGGGTTATCAATGGTTATATTGGAATTGTATCAAGGTGATTATCAAAAGGATTTAGTCGCGTTTGATTCTTTAGAAGAGGGAAGAGCCTTTGTAGCGCAAATCCCGGGATATACTTTAGAAACAGAAGATGGGTTTGAAGTGGAGTATGTGAACCCTAAACAATTGCCGGATTATATGGAAATTGTCTTCAATGGAAATATTGTCCCTTTATCTAGATTTTCGTTTGAACCTGAAGAAAATGTCGAGATTATTTGGAAAGAAATTTCGAATCTATCGGTAAAAAACGATAAAGTGATCGAAGGAGCTACAAAAATCGATGCTTATGTCGTGAATAATGATGAAGTGAAAGCCTATGTCGAAGCCAGAGAAACAAACTTCCGCAAGGCAAAAGCTTTCTTAGAAAACAAAGGATATGAAGTCGATAGAAGCTTTTTCGGAAGTGAAGACGGCGAAGCGATTCTCTACAGAAAACGCGGCGCCGAAGATTGGCACTTCTTATGTCACTTAGACCCGCTGTTTGTAGAGATTGAAGATGTTGAAGGGTTTGTGGAGAATATTGAAGAATCGGAAGAAGCGTCTAAATAGAAAGAAGGAAAAATAAAGTTGAATAGAATAGTAGACGATCAGATAACGCTTATTCCTTATTATAGAAATGATGACATCTCCCTTCTTTGGTATCAAGATAGTGAGGTATGCAAACAAGTAGATAATACTGATCAGATTTACGATCTAACAAAACTTCATAAAATGTATGATTACCTAACTTCACATGGTTCTTGCTATTATATCCAATATGAAGGAGTGTTAGTTGGAGATGTGACACTCCAAGATAACTCGGAACTTTCTATAGTTATCAGCAAAGAGTATCAGAATTTACAGATTGGAAGACGATGTATTTCTGAAATGATACAGCTGGCGAAAGAACAAAAAATGGTAAAGGTCTCTGCACAAATATATCCTTTTAATACTCAAAGTCAAAGAATGTTTTTGGCTTTGGGATTTCAGAAGGTAGATGAAGAGTGGTATGAATATAAGTTGATTTAGGGTAGTTGTAGATCATTTTATATATTTAAATACTGGTCCGTATTTTGTACATAAAATTGAAAATAAACTCATTAAAAACATATAAAGGAGTACGATTAGTGAAAGCATTAATTGTTTTAGATTGTCAAAAAGGAATGTTAGCTAGAGGGGATTTTGACCTGCTTAGAGAGAATATTTTGAAGTTACAAGAGATGTTTAAAGCGAGCGGGGATCTCATTATTCATACGCGTCATATTGATGAGAATGAAGAGAGTATTATTTACAATGGCGACGAGCGAGGAGAGCTTGACGAAGAGCTTTCTGCGGATGCGGATTTTATCGTGGAAAAAGACTCACCAAATATTTTCCAGAGCGAAGAGTTGAAGGCGATTCTTGCGAACCATCCGGTAGATGAAGTGGTGATTACGGGACTGAACGCGGAATATTGCTGCTTATTTACTGCCATTATCGCGTCAGACAGAGGCTATAAGGTGACTTATATTGAAGATGCAACGGGCAGCGTCAATGACGGCGACACTTATGAAATGCCAGGGCTCGACCTTGTGGACTTCGTTGGCTGCGTCTTGGATTGGTCTGGACAAGTCGAGGTGCTATACTTCGATGAGTTCAAAGAGAGAGGGTAACAGTTGAATTTGATAGAAGCAGGCGAAGTAAAATTTGCCTGCTTTCTTTTTATTTTCGGGCAAATAATATTTAATAAGCATTGAAGCGACAAAGAGAACGTGAGATAATGGGCTAAGAAAGTCATTTTTGATTAAAGGCATAAATATTTTTGTAACCGTAACCAAAGATGAGTTGCGATTTTGGAGGAACGATATGGATTATCAAGTAGTACGAAAAAAATATACGCTCTATACGAGATGCGCGGGGATTTTGACAATGCTCCTCATTCTTTGCGTCACGTTCGCAGTCAGCGATATTACGATGCGAACAGGGGGCGTTCTTGTGATTGTCGCCGGGTTAGCCCTTGCTATCTATGTGATCAATAAATGGTATTTAACTACCGTGGCGAAATTGTTGCATGTGGATTTGGATTTAGCATCGTGGGAACAATATATCGAGGCGAATAAGGAAGCCAAAAGAGCGGTTCTCCGATTAGACGCGGCAACGTCGGAAGTTTCCTTGGCGTACATGACAGGGGACTTCGAGACGGCGATTCGAAAGGCCAAAGAAATCTTGAGTCGGGACGGACTTCAACCGCAATTCCGAAACTTCTTGCAAAGCTATCTGATTCGTTCAGTCGTGTTGAGTCAGCCGGAGTTAAGCCGAGAAGAGCTGGATGTGATGATTGAGGAACTGACGATCACAGACCCTACGCTGGCCGAGAAGACGAAAAAGATGAGTGTCGCTCTCTATGACCTAACAATCGCGCACGAGAGCAACGACTACTTCGAAACCTTAACGAACGAATACAAGTACCCACAGCTAGAGATCATCTACTACAAGGCTTTGAATGCTGCGATTAAAGGCGATACAGAACGGGCAATGGAGCTGCTTAGCCAGTTGAACGGTGAAGATGAGAGATTGTATGTCGTGAGGATGGGGAAGAAGTTTTTAGAAAGTAAATAAAAAGATTGCTAGAAATATTTAGGAGGATTTTGAATGAAGGGTTCAGAAGCTAAAATGACAGCTTTTATGGAAGGTGCAGATAAGCGCTATGTAATTCCGGTTTATCAAAGAAAGTATGATTGGAAAAACGAAAACTGTCGTCAGCTATACGACGACTTAAAGAAAATAGTGACGGATGGAAGAGAGAGTCATTTCTTTGGTAGTATCGTTTCTGCAGTTGTTCCTAATGGAAGTAAAATTGAATATCATATTATCGATGGACAACAGAGACTGACAACTATCACATTATTACTATTAGCTATCCGTAATCTGGTTGCTCAGGGAAAATTAAAGACAGATGAAGGAAAACTTGATGAACAAATTAGCCAACGTTTTCTTATTTCTCCATGGGCAAATGACGACGATAAGATTAAACTTCGTCCAGTAAAGAGCGATAGAAGTGCGCTTGAAAAATTGTTTGGCGACGAAGAAGATTATGATTATCGTTCAAACTTGACGATAAACTATCTATTTTTCTGCGATATGTTGCTTCAAGAAGAAGTATCTGTAGCAGACTTATATGCAGCTATCGGAAAACTTGAAATCATCAGCATTACTCTGGATCAAGGGGATAATGCACAACTAATTTTTGAAAGTTTAAATTCAACAGGATTAGCTCTAACTGAAGGGGATAAGATTAGAAACTATGTTTTGATGACTCTTCCTGCTCAGGAACAGACAAAATACTACGATACGTATTGGAGCAAGATTGAGAAATGCACTAAGAACGACGTAAGTAGCTTTATAAGAGATTATTTAAGTATCAAACAACAGATTACTCCTACAGTTAACAATGTTTATAAGGCTTTTAAAAATTATACAGAATCTGTTTCGCTTCCGATTGATGCAATTCTAGAAGATTTACTTTACTATGCAAGATTCTTCGAGAAATTAATTTCTGGTAAGAGCGGATTAGGGGATAAAAAGTTGGATGATTGTTTATATCGTCTGAACCGACTAGAAATTGTAGTAACACGTCCGTTTCTGATGGAAGTATTCAAACTGAATCAGGATGGGAAGTTAACGAATGAGGATGTATTAAAAATCTTCCTGATTACTGAGAATTACTTGTTCAGAAGAAATATCTGTGAAGTGCCAACAAATGCATTAAATAAGATCTTCTTAACGCTTAATAAGGAAATTATTCGCTATGATAATACTGCAGAAGACTATGTTTCGAAATTTATTTTTACTTTGCTTTCGAAAAAAGAAAGCGGACGTTTCCCTAACGATGAAGAGTTTAGATTAGCGCTTGCTGAAAAACCAGTTTATTTGATGCGAGGCAAGTATAAAGGTTATTTATTTGAACGATTCGAAAATTATGGAACGGTTGAAACGAAAGATGTTTATACGCATTTGGATAATAATGTGTATACAATCGAGCACATTATGCCACAACATTTAACTCCTGCTTGGGCTGAAGAGTTAGGTGATGATGTGAAAGAAATTCATGAAATCTGGTTACATCGTTTAGCCAACCTTACATTGACTGGATATAACCCAAACTTGAGCAATAAGACTTTTATTGAAAAGCGTGATGCAAAAGAAGGCGGGTATAAAACTAGTGGTTTAAGAATGAATCAAAAGATTGCCACAAAAGAATCATGGGGGTTGGAAGAGCTAGAAGAACGTAGTAAAGAGATGGTAGAACTTGCTATGGAAATCTGGGCTTATCCTGAATCGAATTTTGTACCAGTAGAGAGAGAGTTTGATTCTTGTACTTTAGATGATGAGAATTATGACATTACAGGTAGAGATATTGCTAAATATAGTTATTTAACGATAGAACAGCCCGTAACAAGCTGGATTGATATGTTTGAAAATGTCATTAAATTCTTGCATCAGAAAGATAAGTCGGTACTAATGCCTATTGCATACAGCAGAGAAGGGAATTCCGATTTATCTTCGTATATTTCAAACGACGAGAACGATTTACGTAGCGCATTGAAGATTGATGAGAATCTATTCATCGAAAAGAACACTAGTACCGCATTGAAGATGTCTATTTTGCGTAGAATTTTTGCGTTGTATAAAGTAGATCCAATGGATTTAGTATTCTTTCTTAAAGAACCTGAAAAGAAGAATGGTGTTGATGATGGACGAATAACCGCAATCGCAGACCTTTTTAAAGAATGGGCAGGATCAAAAGAGGGGATTAATTTTGATTTGAAGCGAAGTAATCGAACATTTACGCGATTTACAACGGAAGGCATGAGCGCTATTTTGCCAGATATTCCAAACGCTCCAAGTGGATGGAATACGGATAATCATTATTTTTATGAAATGGTCAATAGAAATGGTGAGACATCGTATATTCACCTGGCAATCAGTTCAAGAAATAGCACACCTGAGTTCAAATCGATTTGCGACAAGATTAACGAGTATTATCCAGCCAAGAAAGGGAAAGAAGATTGGCAGTGGAGAATTCCGTTTAAGACTTCAAAAGTTCAACTAGGAGAGAAACTAGATAAAAAAGACGTTTTTGCTAAGTTAGATTCTTGCTTACAGGAAATCTTTGAATTTGAAGCGGACTTGGCAAGTAAGTTAAGACAGTAAAATGAGAATAATAACGGTGTTTGTCATTCATAGAAAGGAATATTCATGAATAAGGGAATTAGCGAAGAATTTAAGAGACTTTATACTTACTGTGGATTGAATAAAAATGGGGATAATATTGTTGCTAAGATTAGTGATGTGAATGGTTGGAAAAAAGAATACTTAGGTAGCTTTAAGAAATCCTATATTTCGGAATTAGAAAAACCGAATTCAGTAAGATTGTTATACTGTGATCCTGATACGACATATAAAAAAGGTTTTGATCATCATTTTTTTGAGCAGTTAGTAAATTTTTTAAACAAAAGAGAGTGCCAGTTAAAAGATAAATTAAAAGGTGAATATGAGTACATATTTGAAGAGGGCAAAGGTATTAAAGTTAATAATGAATCCTTTTATCTAAAATCCGACCAACTAGGTTTTTCAGCTCCGACAAATGAAAAGGTTTACCCATATGATTTATACTTAATGAAAAGTGGAGATAAGGATGATGCACTAGAACAGGTTGTTAATTGGATTATTGGCTCAAGAACTATAGGTGGATCATTTCTATGGCCAGCTTCATTTTATGAAATTTACAATATGCGAAGAGGTGGAACTATAAAGTCTAATCGAAGTCATTATATACAGGATCGTGTTGATTTAACGCTGTGGGAAATTTATTATTGGTATAATAAAAACGAGAAACCGACAATAATGACAAAGGTTAAAGATAAACAAGCAGAAAAAGATTTGAAGAAGTGGTTATCTCACTTTAAAGATTTTCAAACATATATAGATTTTTTCTGCCTTGAAGAATTTTCAAGTAAAGAAAAATCAATAAAGGATGCTATACCAAGTCCGATAAATATTTTAAGTGACAAGATTGAGGAACCTAAGTGGGGTGAAAAAGGAGAAAATCCTAAAATCGAAATAACATCGGATGTTGAATTTATAACTATTGAAGGGATGTTAAAGAGACTAAATAATAAGATACTTAATCGTTCGAAAAAAATGGAACAAATTATTTCTAGCGAATGTAACAAGAACAGCAATACGAAATAGGAGGCATAAATATGCTAGGGGAAAAAACAACAAAATTGATTATTGTATGCGACGAGAAGACATCAGAGTATGCAAACTATTTACGCCAATTGGTGAGTATGAAAGATGATACCTCTGACGAAATTGTTGGAGTTAAGGACGGAACGGTTGAAGTTGCAGTGTGGCTTGAAAAGGACTATGTTGCTAATATGGCGACGATTTCTTCGAAAGAGCATATCCTTTTTGTCGGTGAGAATAAAGTAAGTAAAAAAGAAACTCCTTCTATGTCAGTTAAGTTTGATAAGTTCGGAATGAAGTACGGTTGGTTAGGAAAACGTGCAATGATGATGGTGTCAGACAGTATCAAGGATAAAGAAACCTACGATCAATTTATTGAATTTTGTCAAGCTTATGAGCAAAAAATTGAAGCAATGTCACTAGAACGAGTTTGTAAATATGAGGAAAAGAATGAAACCGAAAAAGGAGTCGTTGCTCTTATGAAAAATAAAGCAGCTACTTTGGCACAATTAGTGGTAAATCCTATAGGAACTGCAGGTGTATTCGGTGCTGTTGCTGGGTTTAATATGCTGAAAGATCGTAAGAAATTAAGAGATCAACAGTATCGAGCGTTAACAGCAATTCTATACACTGACGGATTAGCGGAATTTCTGGAGGGATAAGCTATGGAAGGCTTTAGAGAAGGCTATGATTTCTTTCAAAGCCATGCGGGAAATTTCGTAGGAGTGTCTGAGGGCGTACGGTATGTTGATTCTGTGGAAACCGAAATTACAAAGTTAGTCAAAAATCTAAATCAGTTTTCCTCAAATAAGGCGGGGGTGGCTACTCTTAAAGGCGATGTTGCAGAATTTTGGCATGCTGGTACATTTAATATCAATGCTGTAGTTAAAGGTTCTAATCATAGAGTAGAGGTTGAACGCAGTCATGAACTGGGGTCAGTAGATATAAGGGGTAAGAATTTCGAATCAAAATTTGGCCTTAAATACTATAAAAACGGTGCAGAGAGTGCTAAACAGCAAGCAAAAAGTATTTTTGAAAAATTTCAGGAATACAAATCAAATGGTGGCAAAGAAAGCTTGGAAAACTATCTTCAAAAACGAGGATATTCTGCCGACAAAGTCTTAAGTGACCCTTTATATGCTGGTCAATATCGAGTGATACCTTCAGACCAATTGAAAGCTGCTACGGAATGGCTTGAAAGAAGGATAAAAGAAGAATCTGTAAAAAGGCCCGAAGAAGTTCGTCGGTACCAAGAGACGCTTGATATGTTAAGGTCTAAAGTATCTGATAATAAAGGAAATGAATCAATCGAGTTGACAGAGACAGAAGCTAGAAAGCTTGCGCAACTTTCAAAAGAAGGAGATGTTACTGCTGAAAAGTTGAACCTTACAACGGAAGAGTTGATTCGATTTAAGGATATTCTCAGACAGTCCTGTAAAGCGGGAATGAGTGCCGCGGTTATTACTATGGTCTTAAAAACGAGTCCTGAAATTTTGAAAGCAATTCATTATTTAATAGAAAATGGAGAAATTGATGAAGAACAATTTAAAGTTCTTGGGTTCAAAGCGCTGACTAGTTCTAGCGAGGGTTTTATCAGAGGAACAGTTTCTGCTGCTATTACAGGAAGTTGCAAGGCTGGTTTATGTGGTAGTGCATTAAAATCTCTTGATCCTAGTGTTATTGGGGCAACAACAGTTTTGGTAATGAACTCCATGAAGAATTCCTATAAAGTTGCGATTGGTGAAATGAGCAGAACTCAAATGGTTAATGAACTAATAAAGGAAATGTTTGTTAGTACCTGTGCTTTAAGTATGGGAGCAGCTGGGCAGTCGTTGATACAGATTCCTTTGATTCCATATATGTTGGGAAGCTTTGTAGGTTCTTTAGCAGGTTCAATCTTTTATGATGCAGCATACTCTCCAGTTATCTCGTTTTGTGTTGATTCTGGATTTACAATGTTTGGCTTAGTAGAACAAAATTATGAGTTGCCTGAAGATGTTCTGAAAGAAATTGGAATTGAAGTATTTGAATATGAAAAATTTGATTATTCAAGTGTGGAGACAGAAACGTTTCAATTTGCTACATTCACTCCAGAAAGAGTTGAAGAAAAAAGAATTGATATGGTTTTCTTACGAAGAGGCGTAATAGGAATTAATTGCATAGGTTTTATATAACCAAACAACCGGAGCCCCTTAAAGGGCTCCGGCATTTCTTTTATTTAGCAACTGCCTTCTTGTAGTACATCTCTAACCCCAGCGCTGCGACTAGCAGCACCGCGCCGACTGGTAGGTAGAGGGTTGGATAGATGGAGCTGGTTCCGTAGATGTCGAAGACTCCTTTGAGGAAGCTGCCGAAGATGAAGGTGAGGACACCCATCTTGTAGGCTGCTTGTGCGTCTTCTGACTCCAGGAAGGTTTTCCCGGTCATTTTTGCTATGAGATTTGGCATGACTCCAAGCACGAGTGGAATCATAAAGAGCAAGTACATGAATGGGGAGTAGACTTGGTGGCTGAAGAATTCATACACCGTTCCAACGACCAGTGTCACCACCGTTGTGACTGTGTAGAATGTCAGTCCCGTTTTCTTTTTATAAGTAGACAATGTCACTCACCTCTCTTTCTTCGATATTTCGACCGTTTGTTGTCGGTTTGTTAATGATTTGTCCGTTAAAGTACATGGTCGATGATCCGCCACCGTCTAAGTTATAGGCGGTAGTGACGTTTAATTCTTTCATAAATTCAGCTAATTGTTTCAACGATAATCCTTGGCTTTCGCTTGTTCGTCCGTCTGACACCACGAATACATAAGTGCTGTCATCGACGATTCCTATGGCTGTACGCGGGTTGCTCGCCATGGCTTTCCCAACCTCATCTGAACTGTCTACGGCCACTTGTCCGTTTTCAATCAACGCTGGTCCAAATGACAAGACTTGCATCGCGCCGTTGTCGACTAACTGTTGGGCGGTGATGTCGCCTTCTTTGATGATGCCGAAGCTTCCGTCCTTGTAGATGACTAAATCTTCTTGGCTAGCATTCTGACTCTCACTTCGCAACAGTTGTCCATTACGAACGACGTATCCAGCATCTCTAGCACCGTAGTAGTCTCCGTTAATCGCAAGGACCGCGTTCACGCTTTTAGCGGTCGTTGAAGTCTTCGCGGTTACGTTTCGGCCGTATGTTTCGTCGGCCAAGGCGGTCTTAATCGACGCGTTGCCTTTGATTTTCACTGTTGCGACGTGGATTTGCGTATTGTTTCGCTCGTACGTCTCAATCGTGATGGATTTTGTGTCGTCTTCGTAGGCCGTCGCCGTGCTCACGGTTGGTGTTGTAGAAGTACTTGAGCTAGTTGAATTATTCGAGTTTCCCGACGTTCCCGTGCCGCTTGCGCTAGTTCCTGTGTTCGTTGCCGCTGCCGTGTCGTTACTGAACTTTGCCAGGCTCTTTGAGATGAAGAGCGTATCGGCCACGACCATTCCCGAAGTCCCGATGAGGACTGCCGTATAAGCGGTCGTTAAGATTTTTCTGAGTGATTTTCCTTTTTTGTTATTTGACATAATGCACACCTTTCTCTTGTCCGAAAATGACTTTCTTCTGTACAAACCAGTTAAAGAAGAACATCCCGATTTCGGTGATGATTTTACCAATGAGTGGTCCGATGCCGAAACCGTAGCTGAGGCCCATTAAAATCAATGTGTTCAGCGTTAATGAGAAGCTGGCAAGTAAAATATAGCCGCCGAGTTCTTTTAGAAACGGTTTGTCGCTGGCAAAGACGAACTTCTTATTCACGAAGAAATTGAATCCTGCGCTAATCATCCTTGCGACCACGTTAGCGATCACGAGTGGTACGCCGATAAAAATTTGAAAGGCGTAGAGGGTGTAGTCTAGAAAAAACGAGAGAATTGATGAGAGGGCGAATTGGAAAATCTCTTTGTAAATTCTGAATGAATCGCGAAGAGGATTAAAGTGTGAGCCCTCATTTTTGTTCTCGTAAATCGTTTGAATTTCTAGCTCGCAGAATGGGCGTTTTTCTTTTGCCCAGATCATCAACACATTCATTTCATATTCGAAACGTGATTCTGAAATCTCCAGCATTTTATCTAAATGGGTACTTGAGAATCCACGTAGGCCGGTTTGTGTATCACTAATTTTCGTGCCGCTTGTGAGTTCGAAAATTTTCAAAGTGATTTTGTTTCCGACACGGCTCCTGAGTGGGACGTGGGTTCCGTCGAAGTTTCGTACGCCGAGTACGAGGCTGTCATTCTCAAGAGACGCCCTGGTCGCGATGCGCATGATGTCTTCTGGACTGTGTTGTCCATCTGAGTCCGCTGTGACGATAGCCACTTCCTCGCCTGCGTAGTTTTCTTTAATGTATCGATAAGCTGTTTTTAGGCCTTCGCCTTTTCCTTTATTTTCAGGATGCGTTAATACGGTCGCTCCTGTGAGTTGGTTGAAGATAGGAAGATATTTCTCCCCACTGCCGTCATCGACTACGACTACTTCTAAATCTTTGGCGATTAGTTGTTGCGTTAAAGGAATTAATTTTTCCTCTGGTTCATATGCTGGAATAATGACGATTGTTTTCATGTTTGTCACCGCTCGCCTGGTTGGGGGAGCTTCTCCTTTCTATTTGGTTAACTATAATTTGCACCATGAACCTAAAACGTACTTAAAAGAGGTGGAAAAAAATAAAAAAGCTCGGTAAGATAGTAAAGAAGAAATAAAAAATGGTAAAAATGTATCGATAGTAAAAATGAAAAAGGAGGTACGACAATGGCAACAATAGAAAGTAGAGCGGGATTAGGGATTCCGCTGGTATTCCTAGTGAGTTCTGTGTTTATTGCGACATGTGTGCTTGTCATTTTCGTTCGCCGATGGACAGCCGCAAAACAAAGCGGAGGTCCGTTCATGGCAGCTTTTCATATCGCAAAAGGAACATTTTACATTCATGTGGCGTTCTGTTTCAAAAAGCGTCGTATTCCTCTATCATCTATTCGCCGGATTTCGATTGATTTCATGCGCGGTCGAAAAGGTGGTGGCGCTCGTTATTTCGTCATCATTGAACAAAAGGATGGAACCACGACCATGTTCTTCATGGGGAAAAGCAAGGTCAATGATGCGTTGCTGGAGGAGTTGCCTCAAGCTGTGAAGCGATATCCGATTAAGGTTTCCCTAAAATAATTTGAAAAAGCAGTACCTATAGTAACATCTCACATTGCATGATGAGTGCGTGAGTGCTATAATAGGTACTGTTTTTTATTAGATATGACTTGTTTTCAGGTAATTTACACAAAATGAAAATTATTTACAATAGAAAGGGGAGAACAAGATGTCTACTCATGAAAAAGTATCACTTTCCGAAGTAAACCAATCGATTGAGACACCAAAGAATAATAATTTCTGGCAAAACCTAAAAGCCTTCTTAGGGCCCGGAGCGCTCGTAGCAGTAGGGTACATGGACCCAGGTAACTGGATTACTAGCGTGGTCGGAGGGGCTTCGTACAAATACACATTGCTCTTCGTAATCCTTATTTCGTCATTAATCGCAATGCAGTTGCAACAAATGGCAGGAAAACTGGGGATTGTTACACGTATGGACTTAGCGCAAGCCACAGCGCATCACGCACCAAAATGGCTTCGTCACATTTTATGGGTGATTGTCGAATTAGCCTTGATGGCGACAGACTTAGCAGAAGTGCTTGGATCGGCCATCGCCTTGAACCTCTTATTCGGGATTCCAATTATGGGAGCCATCTTTATCACGGTTCTCGACGTATTCTTGCTTCTTGGAATTATGAAGCTCGGATTTAAGAAAATCGAAGCGATTGTATCCACATTGATTTTCACTATTCTATTGATTTTCGTCTATTTAGTAGCGTTAGCAGAACCAAGTATCTCAGGAATTTTCACAGGATTCCTACCAACAGCGCAGTTATTCGAACCAACAGCCCCTGGGCACGATAGCATCTTAACATTGGCGCTAGGGATTGTCGGAGCAACGGTAATGCCGCACAACTTATACTTACATTCATCACTATCACAAACGAGAAAAGTGGACTACACGGATCCAGACAACGTGCATAAAGCCGTTCGTTTCATGACATGGGACTCAAACATCCAGTTGAGCTTAGCGTTCGTCGTGAACTCACTCCTATTAATCTTAGGGGCAGCGTTATTCTTCGGACATGCATCCGAAATCTCAGCCTTCTCGCAAATGTACAATGCATTGCAAGATTCGAAGATTGCTGGAGCGGTCGCAAGTTCGACATTATCGACACTCTTTGCCGTGGCGCTTTTAGCGAGTGGACAAAACTCAACAATTACAGGAACATTGACAGGACAAATCGTGATGGAAGGTTTCTTACATATGAAATTACCACAATGGATTATCCGTCTTGTGACTCGTTTATTCGCCTTACTACCGGTGATCGTCGTAGCGATGGTATTCGGTTCGCAAGAAAAAACATTGGACCAACTCTTGGTTTACTCACAAGTATTCTTATCAGTGGCGTTACCATTCTCCATCTTCCCATTGATTTACTTCACGTCGAAGGAATCACTCATGGGCGAATTCACCAACGCCAAATGGAATACCTTCCTTGGATACGCGGTAGCCGTTATCCTAACCATCTTAAACTTCAAGTTAATTTTTGATTTATTCTAAAACGAAACGGGCATCTTCGGGTGCTCGTTTTTTATATTGTTTTCCTAAATTTCACAAAGGTTTTATTGTATTTTTCTAGAGAATAGGATAGATTATAAGTGAGAGGTGAAACCGCATTCAAAGGTTGCTTCATAAAAGTAGGACTAGGAGGATGGTTATGAGTTTTCCATTTCGTGAAGATCCAAATACGGCAACGATCCTGTGCAAGCATATTGCAAGAGGAGAAAAGCCGATTTTATATGTAAGTCATGACGAGGACGATGGCATGTGGCAGTTTCTATGCAACGAGGATCATACTATTGAGGACTTGATGCTAGTGACTTTGAAACAAGCCTATGAGCTCGATCCGTCTATCGGGGAAATCAATGACTTACCTCTAGGAAAAGAGGCTTGGAGGGAAAATCCGCAAATGCCGTGGAGAACTTAAAGTTGAGGATGAATCGCTGGGTAATCGTAGAAAACGACAGTGAAAGGACGAAAAGAATGAAGAATATTTCAAAAACAGTAAAATTAGGACTTTGTGCAGCCGTACTGATTGGCTTAGCAGGATGCGCTAAGACTCAAAAAGAAACGACGACACAGGTAGCTCCAGAGACGACAACCGTAGCGGCACAGACTCAGGAAGCGCCGCAATGGGTTGCGACCTATACCAATATCAGCAATCCTTCAAGCGTTAAAGAAGTGAAGGCGTTGTTGTCTGCGTATTTAGATAAAGAAAGTGTTGAGAAGTTCTTCGAGTTTGTGAATGACTACAATGCGATTGTCGGCGAGACAGGCTTGCAAGGGGACTTTGCGTCATTTACAAAAACGGAGTATGACGTTGAAAAAATCAGTTCGCTTTGGACTGCAAAACACGGCGATTTCGTTGGAACGAACTGCCGCATCAATACGTACGCGTTGTTGAAGAATAAGATTACGATTCCGAAGATTGCTGCGGATAGCGAGCTCTTATTTATCGATAATGATGCGATTGACAAGGGACATCTCTTTAGTGCGGATGAAAAAGAAGACTTGAATCGTTTGTTCTCGCGTGTGGAAACGGAAGCCACAACAGATGTGAAGACGCATGCGAAGAAGATGGAACAGTTTCTGTCGCAATTTACTTTTGACGAGAATGCGCGCATGCTCTCAGTCGTGATTCACGATAATTTGGACGGGGAATCGCTCTTTATCGGCCACGTGGGAGTCTTAGTGCCAACGGGGGACGGGTTCCTTTTTGTCGAAAAACTCACCTTCGAGGAACCATACCAAGCGATTAAATTCAAGACGAAAGAAGATGTCTACAAGTATCTTGAAACGAAATATCAAGACTATACCGGAGAAGGCCTAGCGAAGCCATTTATTATGGATAATGCGAAATATGTGGAGAGGTCGTAGGAATCCTTTAGGAAACGTAAAAATAGGATAAGATGTGGAATTGAATCCTAATAGCACCTATGGTAATATAAACAGCAAACTTAAAGAGACAGGGTTTGGACTCACTGCGTTACCATTAACGTAGTGAGTCTCAAATCCTGTTTCTATAGAGAGTACTAATCCGTACTTAAGGAGGATTACAAATGAAAGTAAAGAAGATAGGAATCGTTAGCTTATCTAGCGGAATTTTAGGGGAGAGTTTCATTCAACATGAACTCAATCTTGGAAAGAAACGTTTAGAAGAGTACGGTGTAGCAGTTGAATTTCTACCCCATGCTTTAAAAGGGCTCGAATTTATTAAGCAGCATCCAGAATGTAGAGCGCAAGACTTGCTAGCTGCATTTCAAGATGACTCGATTGATATGATTTTATGTGCAATCGGCGGGGATGATACGTATCGCCTACTCCCTTATTTATTTGAACAGGACGTGCTTAAAAAGGTTGCTAAACAGAAGATTTTTTTAGGTTTTTCAGATATAACAATGAATCATTTAATGTTACATAAAGTTGGCATTCAAAGCTTTTATGGACAGGCATTCTTACCGGATGTATGTGAACTTTCAACGGAAATGCTCCCATATACGAAATCGTATTTTGAGGAATTACTGACAACGGGAAGAATTAAAGAAATTCGGCCAAGTGACGTTTGGTATCAGGAGAGAGAAGATTTTAGCGAAAAAGGATTAGGGGTTTCGATGCCAAGTTTTCCAAATCAAGGGTTTGAATTATTAAAAGGAAACGCTCAGTTTAGTGGGCCTGTTCTAGGAGGATGCTTAGAATCAATGTATGATTGTTTCGATTCTTCAAGATATGCAGATTCTGTACAGCTTACTCAGAAATATAAGCTATTTCCAACGCTTGAAGACTGGAGTGGGAAAATTCTGTTGTTGGAAACAAGCGAGGAACGACCAAGTGTTGAGTTGTATCGAAAGATGATCCAAGCTTTAAAACAGTATGGAATCTTTGATGTAGTTTCTGGTGTCTTAGTAGGTAAACCTCAAAATGAAATTCATTACGAAGAATACAAAGCAGTCCTATTAGAGGAGCTGGAGGACAAAGGGGTCTCTATTGTTTACAATATGAATGTTGGACATGCGACACCACGCTGTATTGTTCCTTTTGGAGTACATGCCCAAGTTGATGTGGATGCACAAGTCATCCGATTTGATTATAATAAATAGGGTAGAGATTAGAGTTAGAAAAGGGGATAAGAGATGGATCTAAAAGATTTTACAGAAAAAGAACAAGAACAAATTAAAAAAGGATTGAGCACAGCGGTGTTGACGGACAAAGAAGCTGCTAAGAAAATTCTAGCGTTAGTGCCAGAAGAATGGATTAAGACAATTCCGTTCTTAGTAAGAGGCCATGCGACAACAAAAACTGTTCAACGCATCGCGAAAGAAAATCCTGAACTTTACGCAGTCGCAAAACAAGAAGGAGAACTTCCTGAAAAAGAACGCGAAGAATTGCGCGAAATCATCACTGGAATTTTCCAACAAAAGATGAACAAACATAATATTAAATAATGACAGGTGCCGTGCATGGATTCGTGCATGGCGCTTTGTATTTTCGCTGAAATACGATACAGTAGAAGGTGAGAAGGGCCTCTTCAAGGTGGCCGGTAGAAAAGGGGAGTAAAAATGGAACGAATTAAACCAGTAGAGTTTCAAGCGTTGAATCAAAAAGAGGACATCACGATTCTAGATGTTCGTGAAGTGGAGGAATTCCAATCAGGGCATATCGAGGGGGCCTTGAATGCGCCGCTAAGTACGTTGGATAAAGGATACGAGCAACTGGATGCGTCTAAACGCTATTATGTGATTTGCCAAGGCGGCATGCGTTCGGAGCGTGCGTGTCAGTTCTTAGAGACAAAAGGTTTTGATGTGGTAAACGTTGAAGGAGGAATGAATCGGTGGAAAGCTTAAAGCAAACGACCGAGGTGCAACTAGTTCCTTTTAATAAAAGCTTCCTTGAAACGATTTGGAAGATTGGTTTTTCAACGGAGAAGCCAGAGTGGACGAAGTTGAACGCACCGTATTTTAATGATTATCGCAAGTTTAATGATGCGAAAAGTTTTGGTGCAAGCCCGATTGCGGGCTTTTTAACGAGCGAAGATTGCAGATGTGTTGTCGCTAACGGTCAGCCTGTCGGGATGGTTTCAAAATCATGGGAGGATGAAGCTACACGATGGCTAGAAATCGGAATTGTGATCTATGACGACCAGTTATGGAGCCAGGGAATTGCGACCACTGCGCTAACGAAGTGGGTGGACGCCATTTTCCAAGAAACCGATGCGCTCGAACATATTGGCATGACGACTTGGAGTGGGAACGGTGGGATGATGGCCGTTGCTGAGAAATTAGGGTTCCTAAAAGAGGGCCAGATTCGGAAGGTTCGCTACTACCAAGGTCAGTACTATGACAGTATGAAGTATGGAGTTTTACGTGAAGAGTGGAATACAAGAGCATAAAGATAAAGAAAGAGACTGATTACGAAAATCAGTCTCTTTTAGTATGTGAGTGATTATTTCCCAGGAGTGTTTGGGTCTAAGCCCCAAGATTGTTCGATAAAAGGTCTTAAGGTTGTAACAATATTCGCAGAGCTTTCGATTGCGGCTGAGTATACTTTATCTCCTTTTTGGAAGACCCATTGAAATAGGTGTTTTCCATCTGAGAATGCTACTTTCATTAAGAATGCTGACTCTAAAGCAAAGATTGTTTTAGAGCCTTGCAAAATCGTCTGATTTTTGTCATTTTGCCAGTAGCTATATAAACGGTCCGCAATTAACCGTGCCCCAAAAATTTCGTCAGGGCCAAGTTCCACAGTATCTTTAGCGTACCCATTCAATGTCAATAAACTGTATTTGTCTGGTGAAGTATATTGGAACTGTTGGTTGCTATATTTAGATTCGTATAAGACCCAATCTTTAGGGATATTGACATAACCAGTATCCTCACGACCTACACGTTTAGTATCTGCAAGTGAGATTTCGTTCGTTTCAGAAGAAGTGCTTGCAGTTGATGTCGGAGCTGTTGTAGTTGATTCAGTTGTAGTTTCTTTAACTGCTTCTGTTGTTGGTGCAGCTATTTCTTCAACTGTTTTATTTTCTCCCTTACCGAAAGCCGCTCCCATTAATGCAGATAGAAATGGTACAGTACTTAATGGAATTTTGTTTTTCATAATTATTGTTCTCCGTAAAGTGGTGACACCTAAATTATTTTAGCTTTTAGGGAATTATTGCCCTGGAGTGTTTGGATCTAAGCCAAATGATTGCTCGAAAATAGGTCTTAAGGCTTTAATCATATCTTCTGCACCTTTGATTGCGACTGTGTATACTTTATCGCCTTTTTTGAATATCCATTCGTATACAGTTTTCCCATCTGCAAATGTTACTTTTATTAAGAAAGCGTCCTCACCGGCAAATTTAGGGTTAGCTTTTACACCTTCTATACTAGTTTGATTTTTGTCTTTTTCCCAGAAGTTATATAAACGGTTCGCAATTAACTGTGCGTCAAAGGTTTCGTTTGGACCAAGTTCAACAGAATCTTTACTGTATGAGTCCAGTAATATCACATTGTATTTGTCTGGTGATGAATATTGGAACGCTGTGCTATTTTGAGCTGTGTATACGACCCAATCTTTAGGGATATTGATATAACCTAGTTTTTCATTTCCGATACGTTGAGTGTCTGCAAGAGATATTTCTTTTGCCCCAGAAGAAGACCCAGGAGTTGTAGTTTTAGCAGTTGTTGTTTGAGCTGCTGTAGTTGGTGCAGCCGTAGTTTCTTTAGCGACTTCAGTTGTTGGCGCAGCTGCTGTTTCCGCGGTTTTCTTTTCTCCGTTTCCGCAAGCCGCTACCATTAAAGCAGATAGAAGCGTTACAGAGCTCAATAAAATTTTGTTTTTCATATTGTTTTTCTCCTTGATTAGGTTAATACCTGGTTTTTATATTATTGTCCAGGAGTTTTTGCATTTAAGCCCCAAGATTGTTCAAAAACTGGTCTTAACGATTTAACCATGTCTTCTGTACCTTCGATTGAGACTACGTAAACGATATCCCCTTTTTGGAAAATCCATTCGAACATAGTTTTACCATCGGAGAATGTTGCTTTTATTAAGTAAGCTTTTTCTCCCGCAAAATCAGCTTTCACGCCTTGAACACTAGTTTGTTCTTTATCATTTTTCACGCCATTGAGCAAACGATTGGCAATTAACTCTGCGCCAAAAGTTTCACCATCATTAAGTTTAACTTTATCTTTAGAATAAGACTCTAGATACATAATATTATATTGATCTGGTGACGAATAATAGAAGTTATCAGGGTTGTTTGAGGCTTTGAATACTACCCAGTCTTTAGGGACGTTGACATAGCCAATATTATCTTTCCCAACACGTTGAGTGTCTTCAAGTGATACTTTTTTTGTCTCTGAAGAAGTCCCAGGAGTTGTTGTTTTAGCAGTAGTCGTTGGAGCAGTAGTTGTTGGTGCAGCTGTAGTTTCTTTAGCGACTTCAGTTGTTGGTGCAGCAGCAGGTTCCGCTGTTTTCTTTTCTCCATTTCCGCAAGCGGCTACCATTAAAGCAGATAGAAGAGTTACAGAGCTTAATAAAATTTTGTTTTTCATGATGATTGTTCTCCTTAACAAATTTATTATACTTGTATTATATCACACATGAATTAAAAATCAACTAGGAAAATTTTTGGCTAAAAAGAGGGACGATAGAACATAACAAAAGAGACTAACCATAGCGATTAGTCTCCGTTATTTAATTATTGATTATTTCCCAGGAGTTTTTGGATCTAAGCCCCATGATTGTTCAATCAAGTCAATCATTTTTTGAAGAGTGTTTTTGTCCCCGTCAAAGGCTACTGTATATACTTTTTCGTCTTTTTGGAAGATCCAGGTGAAGAAATATTTTCCATCTTTTGTGAGAGCTTGGATGACAAAAGCATCCATTCCAACCACTTTTGATTTTGCGCCTTGAATTTTAGCAATTTCAGAATTATTTTCGTATGTACTATATAGACGGTTCGCCACTAATTCTGCGCCAAAAGTTTCACCATTTCCGACTTTTACTTTGTCTTTAGAGTAGCCAGTTAATGTTACAACATTGTATCCATCTGCTGTGTATTGATACTGTTGTGGGTTGTTTCCTTCGATTTCTTTGAACTCTACCCAGTCTTTAGGAACATTGACATAACCAGTATCTTCACGTCCGATACGTTTAGTATCTGCAAGTGATACTTCTTTTGTTTCAGAAGAAGCGCCCGCAGTAGTTGTCGGTGCTGTTGTAGTTGGTGTAGCAGTAGTTGCTTCTGTTGTTGGAGCTGCAGTTGTTTCAGTTGCTTTCTTTTCTCCGTTTCCGCATGCCGCTATCATTAACGCAGATAGAAGCGTCACAGAACCTAATAAAATTTTGTTTTTCATCATGATTGTTCTCCTTAACAGTTGTTATAGGTCTATTTTACCATTAATGAGATGGAATTTAAATAATACAAAAAAGAGTATAAAATAAGAGACTAATCATAGGGATTAGTCTCAGTAATTAACGATTGATTATTTTCCAGGAGTTTTTGGATCTAAGCCCCATGTTTGTTCAATCAAGTCAAACATTTTTAAAAGTGTTTCTTTATTTCCTTCAAAGCTTGTTGAATACACTTTGTCGTCTTTTTGGAAGACCCAGGTGAAGAAATATTTACCATCTTTTGTAAGAATTTGAACTAGAAAAGCATCCATTCCAACCACTTTTCTTTTGGCACCTTGGATTTTTTCGATGCTAGGATTTTTTTGGTATGTACCATATAATCGGTTTGCAATCATTTCTGCGCCCCACGTTTCACCTTCGACAGGTTGGTATTTGTCCTTAGTGAAGACGTTTAATGTCACAATATTATATCCATCTAATGCAGCATATTGATACTGATCGCCACCATTGGCAGCTTTGAATTCTACCCAGTCTTTAGGAACGTTGACATACCCAGTATCTTCACGTCCGATACGTTGAGTATCTTCAAGTGAAACTTCAGCCGTCTCAGAAGAAGCGCTAGCAGTAGTTGTCGGTGCTGTTGTAGTTGGTGCAGCTGTAGTTGCTTCCGTAGTTGGTGCTGCAGTTGTTTCCGTAGCTTTCTTTTCTCCGTTTCCGCAAGCCGCTACCATTAACGCAGACAGAAGCGTCACAGAACCTAATAAAATTTTGTTTTTCATCATGATTGTTCTCCTTAAAAGTTGTTGTCACAAGGTTAGTTTACCATTTTTTACTGTTAGTTTAAATAGAAATTCATTCTTATCAAAAAGGGAGAGTATAAAAAAGAGACTGATTGTGCGAATCAGTCTCTTTTAGTATGTTAGTGATTATTGTCCAGGAGTTTTTGCATCTAAGCCCCATGTGTCTTGAAGAAGAGGTCGCATGGAATCCATAGTTTCTGCTGTACCTTCAAGGCCGACTGTATATACTTTATCTCCTTTTTGGAAAATCCATTGGAAAAAGTATTTGCCGTCTTTTAATAGAAGTTTAATCAAGAAACCTTCTTCACCAGCGAATTTAGTTTTAACACCTTTCATTTGCTTAACTTCTTTGGCACCGTTCCAAGAATCATACAAACGGTTCGCTATTAACTGAGCACCAAAGGTTTCTCCACTACCAAGTTCTACTTTATCTTTAGTTAAAGCGTTCAGCGTAACAATATTGTATGCATCTTTTGAAGCATATTGGAATTCAGTGGTGTTGTTTGGATCTTTGAACTCTACCCAGTCTTTAGGAACATTGACATAACCATTATCGGCAGTTCCGATACGTTGTGTATCTTCGATTGGGATTTTCTTCACTTCACCAGAAGCCCCTGCAGTTGTCGTAGGTGCGACAGTAGTTGGTGTAGCAGTCGTCGCTTCTGTTGTTGGAGCTGCAGTTGTTTCCGTAGCTTTCTTTTCTCCGTTCCCGCAAGCCGCTACCATTAAAGCAGATAGGACAGTTACAGAACCTAATAAAATTTTATTTTTCATGATGATTGTTCTCCTTAAAAGTTGTTGTCACAAGGATATTTTAGCATTCTTTAGATTGAATTTAAATAGAGAGTTCATTTTTCTCGAACTGTGAAAATGTGCGAATCAGTCTCTTTTAGTATTGTCTAGGAAATTTTGGATCTAAGCTCCATGTATTTTGTAAAATAGGTCTTAATGAGTTGATTGTTTCTTCTGACCCTTCGATTGCAACTCGATAAACGAGATCTCCTTTTAGGAAGAACCAATCGTATAGAGTTTTTCCGTCTGTAAATGTTACTTTTAATAAGAAAGCTTCTTCTCCAGCAAATTTTGTCTTTACAGCATCTAAACTAGTCTGTTGTTTGTCATCTTTCCATTTAACATACATGCGGTTCGCAACTGCTTTTGCTCCCCAGGGTTCCCCATCGTTAAGTTTAAATTGCTCTTTACTAAAACTTTTGAGTAATAAAATATTGTATTTATCTGGTGAAGAATAACGGAATAAATCAGGATATTTTGGGTTGCTGAATACTATCCAATCTTTAGGAACATTGATATAGCCCACATCTTCACGTCCGATACGTTGAGTATCTCCAAGTGAGACTTCTTTTGCATCAGAAGAAGCGCTAGCAGTTGTTGTTGGAGCTGTCGTAGTTGGTGTAGCAGTAGTTACTTCTGTTGTTGGCGCTGCCGTTGTTTCGGTTGATTTCTTTTCACCGTTCCCGCAAGCCGCTACTATTAACGCAGATAGAAGCGTTACAGAACCTAATAAAATTTTGTTTTTCATAATGATTGTTCTCCTTGGTTTCATTCAGACTTTTGTTTATTGCCCTGGAGTTTTTGAATCTAAGCCCCAAGATTGTTCAAGAATAGGTTTTAATGTTGCGACGGTATCCTCTGTTCCTTCCAGTAAAACGTCATATACTTTTTCGCCTCTTTGGAAAACCCATTGGAACAAGTATTTGCCATCTTTCAATTGAATCTTAATAAGGAAAGCATCCTCGCCAGCAAATTTTGTTTTTTCCTTTTGCGTTTTTACGATTTTAGGATTGTATTGCCAGCCATCATACAAGCGGTTAGCCAGTAACTCTGCCCCAAAAGTTTCCCCAGCGTTGACGTTTAATTGGTCCTTGCCATATCCATTGATCGTAATCATATTGTATGGATCTTTTGAAGCGTATTGGAATTGAGGACCGTCGTTTGGGTCTTTGTATTTTACCCAGTCTTTAGGAACGTTGAAATAACCGACATCTTCACGTCCTACACGTTGAGTGTCTGCAAGTGATACTTCTTTTGTTTCAGAAGAAGCGAGGGTAGTTGTTGTAGGAGCTGTTGTAGTTGCTTCAGTTGTTGGCGCCACAGTTGTTTCAGGTGCTTTCTTTTCCCCGTTACCGCACGCCGCTACTATTACCGCAGATAGGAGGGTAACAGATGCTAATAAGAGTTTACTTTTCATAAGAGCCTCCCAAATAGTTGTTTGTTATTATTTTATCATGTTCCAAATAATATGAAAAGAAGCGGTAGAAAGGGATTGAATGAAAGTTTTAGAATTGTTTTTTTAGTTTCTAGGAGAGATAATAATAGTGAATAGGTCGAAATCGTGATGGTTTTAGTAAGAATCTGAGGTGATAATTATGCTAATTTTAAAATTAATCATAATAGTACTAGGAATCACATTTTCAACTTTCGGATATCTCATCGTATTCAAGAAGAAGTTTGGCCTCATCAATGATTTTGAGGCTCGTAAGAAGGTAGGGAGTCAAACGGATGCAGATGCGATTCGTGTTGGGAAGGTTGAGTTAAGCTTAGGCGCTGGATTACTCGTACTATTTGTGTTATTAATGATATTTACGTAGAGAAATACTGTAGAAAGTGAGTTTGGCAGTGAAGGAATTAGCATTAACATTAGAAGATACGCAGTGGAAGAAAACAACGATTACGCATGATCGTCACGTTGCACGAGCCATTGTGGTAGACGAGGAAGGATTTTTCTACTTTGTTCGTGTCGTTAGAGATGATATCTTCGGCAACGGCGCTTTTATCGAAACGGCTGGCGGCGGCGTGGAAGCAGGAGAGAGTCCTGAAGAGGCGATTCATCGGGAGTTGAAAGAAGAGCTTGGCGCGAGCGTGGAGGTGCTGTGCAAGATTGGCACGGTGAGTGACTACTACAATCAGATTCACCGTCATAATGTGAACCACTATTTTCTCTGCCTCGTGACGAGTTTCGGGAAAACAGAAATGACTCCAAAAGAGCTAGAGGAGTTTGAGTTGTCGACGTTGAAACTCACATATGAAGAAGCCAGCAGAGAGTACAAAAGGTGCGCGACGAAACCTTGGGGCGTACTCTTGGCGAACCGGGAATTGCCTGTTCTAGAGTGGGCCAACCAGTGGCTTTTAAGCACAAAATAGAATAAAAATGAAGCGTTCAGGAACCGTAGATGAGAAAGTCGTCTACGGTTCATTTTTTTACGAGTTTTTTCTTAAATTGTTCACAAACTCAACTTGTAACTACCAGTTGGTTTTGCTATATTTAAGGTGCATAAGAAGCGGTAAACAATAAGGTTAGGGATTGTTTTTCGTTTTGTTGCAAACGCTTACTAAAATAAAACGAAAGGAAGTCGAAAATCTTATGGGTAAGAGATTTTTTGATAAAAGATGTAAGTACAGTATTCGCAAGTTTTCGGTAGGGGTCGCTTCGGTTATGATTGGAGCAACTTTTTTTGCATCTCCGATTGCACTCGCAACGGAAGCCGAAACGCCGTCAGAAGGAAACGGGACCATTAGTGAGGCGCCGGCTCTGGATAAATTGCCAGACGATGTGTTAAAAGCCATCGAGAAGGCAGAAAAAGAAGCCGAAGCCAACAAACCAGCTGAGGATGAAGCTACTTCGCATGAAGAAGCAAAGCCAACCGAAGCAGAAACCACGACGGCAGCCACAGAAGTTAAACCAACCGAAGAAGCCACTTCAACGGAAGCAACGACAACTGAGACGAATACAGCAACAGAAACAACGAAACCACGCGAAGTAAACGGTACGGTAGAAAAGGCCGACCAATACCAAGCGGACAAGCCAGCAACGAAAGCAGAAATCGATGCGGCGAAAAAAGAAGTGACGAAAAAAGAATATACCGTATTCCCAACGCCACAAAAGGTAACCTATGGAGATGGTGTAACAGCTCTTGAGGGAACTGTGAACCTTGTCTTCAGCGATAGCCTTGATATTTATACACGGAATCGTGCCAAAGAAGTCCTTCAAGCAAACAATGTATCGTATACAACGAGCACGAAGGAAGCCGAAGGGGCAACGAATATTTTCCTTGGAGTACATGGGGAGTCTCCATTAGCGGAAAAAGAAGTGCAAGATATCTCACCGGACTTATATAACAAGATTGACGCGTATGTGTTGCGCGTGAAAAACAATAAGATTTCAATCGTCGGAAAGGATACCGATGCGGTGTTCTTTGGACTTACGACATTGAAACATATGCTCAGTGAATCACCAACTCCAGTTCTTCGTGATGTGACAGTGGAAGATTTTGCAGAAGTGAAGAACCGTGGATTTATCGAAGGGTACTATGGGAATCCTTGGACGAAGCAAAATCGTGAAGATTTGATGCGTTATGGCGGCGAATTGAAATTAACACAATATTACTTTGCGCCAAAAGACGATCCATACCACAATGCGAAATGGCGTGAACTTTATCCAGATGAAAAACTCGCTGAGATTCGTGACTTGGCACGTGTCGGAAATGAAACGAAGACGCGTTATGTGTGGACCATCCATCCATTTATGCATAACAAAATGCGTTTTGATACGGATGACTTATATAAAAAAGATTTAGATGTCATTAAAGCGAAATTCACGCAATTACTCGATGCCGGGGTGCGTGAGTTTGGGGTGCTTGCAGATGATGCGGCATGGCCTGTGGGTGGCTACAACAGCTACAATCGCCTAATGCATGATTTAACAGACTGGTTAACGGAAAAACAAAAGACTTATAGCGGACTTCGCAAAGATATGATTTTCGTTCCAGCATGGTACATGGGACAAGGAACCGAAGATGAACTTCGCACGCTCAACGAACACCTTCCAGAAACGGTTCATTTAACCTTAACTGGGGGTAAAGTTTGGGGTGCCGTGGATCAAACCTTCCTCACAAACTTGAAACGCAATTTAACAGAAGGCGGCAAGAAGTACAATCCAATTCAATTCTGGATTAACTGGCCATGTAATGATAATACGAAACAACACTTAATTCTCGGTGGCGGTGAAAAATTCCTTCATCCAAATGTGGACTTATCGCTTGCTCAAGGAATTATGCTTAACCCAATGCAACAATCTGAAGCGTCTAAAGTAGCGCTTTTTGATATGGCGCAATACGGTTGGAAACAATGGCGCAGTGCCGAACAAGCCGAAGAAATTAACGACATGGCATTTAACTATGTGGTAAACGGTAATTTCAAAGAAAGCGACGTCTCTAAAGCATTCCGTGAACTCGGAAAACATATGCGCAACCAAAACCGTCCGCCTCATGTGACAAAACTTGAAGAATCGATTGAACTCGCTCCAAAATTGACGGCCTTTTATAACAAACTAAAAGCGGGCCAAAACTTGGATGCGGAACGTAAAGAGTTGAAAGAAGTCTTCGCGCAATTGAAAGCTGACGCGATTCTCCTAAAAGAAAAAGGAGACAAGAAGCTCATCGAACAAATACATTATTGGTTAGATAACACTGTGGACCAAATGAATGCGTTGGAAGCTTTACTCACAGCAACAGAAGGCCTTGCGGAAAATAATAGTGCCAAAGTCTGGGATAACTACTATGCCGGCTTGAAGCATTATGACCAATCGATTAGCTATGCGTTCTTCTATGTGGACCACTATGAACGTGCAGAATTTGGGGTACAACATATTCGTCCATTTATTAATAACTTGAAAGAATACTTGGCAACGCATATTCAAACGATGCTTCATCCGGATAAACTCGTGACGACCTTTATTACAAACCGCGCGGGGGCAGAAGGTGGGCTCGAAGAAGTGACAGACGGAGACTTCGATACACATGTCATCGTGAAGACAACGACCGTTATCGAACGAGACGACTATGTGGGCTTACGTTTCAACAAACCGCTCAAGATTCATACACTCGGATTTGCGACAGGAACGAAGACGGCCGATAACTATACATTCGGCAATGCTGTTGTGGAATATCAAAACGAGCAAGGTGATTGGGTAGCTATCACGACTCCAACTTACACAGGTCGCGAACGCACGCTTGAATTCAAAGACCTCGATATTACGGCTCAAGCAGTGCGCATGCGTGCGACAGCCAAGAAAGATAATGCATGGCTTGCGATGCGTGAAATTGCTGTAAATAGACCGCTTGAAATTGGTAGTAAGAAGGTCAGAGGTAATATTACCTTAAGCTCTAATATCGTGTACAAATATGGAACAAGCGTCCTTCAAATGCAAGACGGCAAGGATGCGACAGAATCCATGATGGCGCATGCGAACCAAACGAATGTCACTCCAGAAAATGCATGGGTTCAAATGGACCTTGGTGGGGCTAAGAAAGTGAAACATGTCCGTCTTGTTCAAGGGGAACGTGATAAATTAGCAGCCGGGGTCATCGAATACTCAACAGACGGTAAACAATGGACGACACTCCAAACGCTAGCAGGTGAACGCACTGCAGATATTCTTCAAGAATTCATGGCGCAATTTGTTCGTGTTCGTAACACGCAACTCCTCAGCAAATGGTGGAGAATTGGGGAATTCACGGTCGATGTGGATACACCAAATACCGATTTGACGGTAACAAACGTCGATAGCTTGAAGGAAACACCAGTTGTAGACAGCCGTGGCAGCTATGAAATGACCTTGCCTCAAGGAACGACTCTCCCAGCAAACGGCTATCTTGGATTGAAATTAGATCGACTACACGAAGCGAAATCCATCACACTGAAAGATGCAGGAGAAACAGGGTTGACGCTCGAATATTCCGCAAACGAAGTGGAATGGATGAGCGCCGACCAACTTCCTGAACATGCATTGGTTCGTTACGTTCGTATCGTGAATAAGACGGATAAAGACCAAACGCTTCCTGCGGGTACATTAGTCGTGAAGACACAAGAGGTGGATCCAAACGAACTCCAATCAACAACGATGGGTATTCACCAATACTATGGGGCGAATGACGTTCGTCGCGTGCATAACCTTGGCCAATTATTCGACGGTGATTTCAATAACTTTGTCGAATTCTCGGATTACCAACATAAAGATGGTGAAATCGTGATGAAACTCGGAACAACTCGCCAAGTGAAGAAGATTCGCGCGTATATCCAAGATGCAGAACGCAACTATTTACGTGACGGTAAGATTCAAGTGAGTGAAGACGGCAAGAACTGGACGGATGTTGTGACAGTCGGGGACGGCGTGGAAAATGAAATTCACGATGATTCATTAACAGACGGCTGGACTCATGATGCGTCAAACCCAGGCAACCGTTATATTGAAGGAACTCTTGAAACTCCAGTAACGGCGAAATTCATGCGTGTGCTCTTTACAGCAGAATATAACGCACGCTTTGTTGGATTTAGCGAAATCGTGATTAATGATGGAGAATTTATCAACCCTGAAAATAATCCAACGGTGACAGGAACGGGCGCTGAAGATCATGATAACTTGAAGAAGAGTATGGCAGACGGCAATGTCTTAACAAGCTATGCGACAACAGAAAATAAAGGCGAGCTCGTATACCACTTGTCAGAAGAGACTGCGGCTAACCATGTTCGATTGATTGCGGATGTGCCAACTGGTACAACAGTGAAAGTCAGTGTGCGTACGCTAAACGAAGCTGGCGAATCGGTATGGAAGAACCTCGGTAAAGTGAAATCAAGCTTCCAAACATTCGCGCTTCCTGGAGAAAATCCTCGTATCCTCGATGTCAAAGTCGCTTGGGACGGTGGACCTGCAGAGGTCTACGAATTATCAACTTTCACGAAAGAAGTCACAGAAGATGAAATTCAACCAGAAAAACCTGAAAAACCAGCAACGCCATTAACACCGATTGCGACAGACGTGGCGAAACGCGTGTTAGAAGATGCGGCAACAGGCGTGAAAATCGCAGGTAAGGTAGCTGATTTGGAACAAGTGGCTCACGTATCGGTGCAAAAAGTGCCAGACCAAACACTTCAAGGCAAAAATTATGATGCGTACGATATCCGCTTGTTGGATAAAGACGGCCATTCCGTTCAACCAAAAGCAGCCGTATTAGTAAGCTTGCCAGCAAAAGAGGGCGGAGAAGTCGATAAGGTGTACTACATCACTCCAGCTAAGACGCTCGAAAGTCTTCCATTTACACAAGAAGGCGGCAAAGTGGTCTTCGGAACAACTCACTTCAGTATTTATGCAGTTGTGTATAAAGGAGAAATCGCTACTGCGGAACCAACAACGCCAACGACTCCAGCAACGCCAGCAACTCCAAGCACTCCAGCTACATCAGCTGCTCCAAGCGCTCCGGCGAACGCAATGCCTGGCGAACAAGTAGCCGCTGCTCAAGCAGGAGAAAAACCAATGGCTAATCCAGCTCCACAAGCCACTGTTGGCTCTAACGAACTTCCAGCAACAGGAACTGCGGATGCGAGTGCAGCACTCTTTGTAGCAAGCCTCAGCCTCGCACTAGGCGCGTTATTCCTCAAAAAAGGAAAAGAAGAAGCATAATCGAAACTAAACGAAGCTTCATAGACCTGGCAGAAATGTCAGGTCTTTTTTTATATAAAATCCTATTGAAGAAAAACAACGTAATTAAATTATGAGAGGAGGATAAATGAAATTGTGACTAAATTATGGTACAATTAAGTCATGAAATAAAAGGAGGAATGAATATGAAAATTATTCCGATGAGAGATTTAAAAAACACAGTAGAAGTAGAAAGACAATGTAAAGAAGAAAAAGGACCTATTTTTGTGACTAAAAATGGGTATGGGAGATTAGTCGTGATGGATATCGAATATTATGAAAGCACGATTCAAAAAATGGAAGAAGCTCGCTTACTGATTGAAGCACTTGAAGATGTCGAAGAAGGTCGTGTGCTAGATGGGAAAGAGGCGCTTCTAAAGTTGAGGGAGAAGTATGGAATATGAGTTTGAACTGACCGAAAAAGCGAATAATGATATTGAAGGAATTCTCTATTATCTTTCCAAGGAATTAATGACTCCAAAATCTGCGACTCATTTTATGGATGCGCTGATGAAAGGATTCAATCGGATTTGTACATTTCCTGAGAGCGGAGAAGTATTAGATAACAAATTTGTTCTGACAGATATGATTCGGAGGGTTCTGGTTGGTAGGTATGTTATTTATTACCTCATTATGAAAAGACAAAAGAGAATTTTGATATTGAGGGTATCTCATGAATTGAGAGATGTGAGAAATATCCTTCAACATACAAAGTTCAATATCGAAGAATCTAGTTCAATGCTCCTAGTATAGAAAATCATAGGCGTGAATTAGGGATGACTTAGAAGATCTGACAAAAATGTCAGGTCTTTTTCTATTAGCCAAATATCCTATACGGTTTTTTCACTCGAAAGGACGAAAATTAAATAAAAACTCTATTGTATTCAGGATGTAGGAGGACTATACTAAATCTAGTTAGTGTGTTTTTTAACAAAGTGTATTAGGGGGAATTAGGGTGAAGATTCAATCGAATTGGAAATTGGGTTTGTTAGTAGTCGCTTGCGTTTCTTTGGCAGCATGTGGGGGACATAAAGAAGAGTCAAAGGCGACAACAGAGACAGTAGCGAAGGTTACAACGGTTGAAACGACGACAGTGGCGCCTGCGAAGTTGCCAGATTCGTTACTTCCGTTTAAGAAGGAAAAGCAATTGGTTTTGGGAGACCTTGATAAATTAGAGCGCTCGACATCAGCTCATATTCAACTGAATATCAAAGATAAACCGAAAGCAAAAAGAGAACCGAAAATCAGTGTGGATCCGGTTGGTTGGCATAATTATAAGATGCCGATTGATGATTCAGGAAGTGGGAAAGAAGCTTGGTTGATGAATCGCGGGCATTTAGTCGGATATCAATTCAGCGGACTCGATAACGAGTTACGGAATTTAACACCAATGACAGCCCTGTTAAATACAGGTAGCTTATCCGATAAGGATTCGGCAAACCAAACCGCGATGCTTTTCTATGAGAACAATCTTGCGGATTGGATTAATGCTCATCCAAATGACTGGTTGGATTATAAAGTAACGCCAATTTACGAAGGGGATGAACTCATTCCTCGAAAAATTGAGTTACAGTATGCTGGAATTAAAAGCGATGGAACTCTGATGAAGATTTCTTTTGGTACAAAACAAGAGAACATCGATAAAGATGGCGTGACGCATGTGACTCTTGATAATACTTCGCCTAATGCAAAAATCGACTATGCGACTGGTAATGCGGAGCCATTATTTGCGAAGAAGAAAGTAGAAACAACCGTTGCCCAGACTGAGGCTGTGACTGAAGCTGTAACCGAAACAACAGTAAATCAAGAAGAGTATCGAACGGTATATGTAGCTAAAAAAGGAAAATCGGATGTGTATTGGTACAATAAAGCGAACATGCCACACAATACAAATTGGGGTAATGTTGTAGAAATGACAGAAGCGCAGGCGAAAAGGTTAGGCAAACGACACACCTCTAAAGAATGAAAAAGGAGCCCCACACAATTTGTGTGGGGCTCCTTTCGTTTAATCTTCTTTCACTAAATACCCTAATTTGTCGAGGGCGTCTTCGATATAGTCGAGGTCTTGTTGGTTTTCGGCTTCAACTAGATGATAATGCACACCGTCTGTTAGAGACGAGAGTGGGCGGAAGTCCGCTTGGTGGATTTGCTCCAAGAAGTGCTGAACGTCACGGCGACAGGTCAGCTTCACGAGCGTTTGGATTTCGCCATAGACGGGATGGTCGATCTGAATATTTTGGACGCGACCTCCATTATCGACAATGGCTAGAAGTTCACTCTCGATAGCCTCGGTATCGTGTTTGACCTTGAAGAGGCGATGAACGTACGGCGAACTCTCTTGCTCCTTGTAGACATATCCGCGGTTCGTCGATAGAATCGTTTCCCCATCAGCGCGAAGAAGTGCGATGTCTTGCACGATAATTTGTCGTGTTACGTGGAAATGTTCCGCCAGGCTTTGACCGTTGAGTGGCTTTGGCGCGTTTTTCAGCAGTTTTAGTAGTTCAGCTTTTCGTTCTTTTGGCATAGTGTCCCTCTTTTAACGTCTTTTTTGTAAAACTTTATACACCGCTAGTGCTATTTCATAGTCTACCATACTGTGAATCACTGTACCAAATCCGACTAGGACGAAGAGGACGTAAAACATGCTTTGAAGATCCGTTCCTGAAACGGAGTAGAAGAGCACGCAGGCTAATACTTCGCTGACTGCGTGAATGAGCGCAAGTACGAAGTTAAAAATCCATGACGCTTTGCGGTTTTCAAGAGTCTTTGGATATTTTTGTAGGAAAAAGGTACCAAGTGTCGCAAAAATAATATGCGAAAGCGCGCGGAAAACGATGACGAGTGGGTACGCCCCGGAAATAAAGAATCCATAAGAGGATCCTAGAACGACGAAGATGGCCATCCACGGATTGATAAACATCGCGATAAAGATTGCAACGTGGCTTCCAAGAGTGTACGAAGCTGGTGGAATCACCAATTTTAATGGCATCGCGATAGGAATGAAGATGGCAATCGCGGTTAATAGTGCGGTTAGTGTCATAAAACGAACATTTTTCATCAGAATAAAACTCTCCTTTTGTTTACTGTATATACAGTAGTATAGTTCTGTGTATACAATAAATCAATAGGAAAACTCAACTTTTTCGCTCACTTTTCGCTCATAATTCGCTTGATTTAATAAAAAGGGACCAGTACAATAAAGAAAAGAGAGGTGAGACGGATGCAAGTAAATTTTCAAATTACAGAAAAGATGTTAGGGCTGGTACACAATATTGCGGAACTCCTGACGAAATATTCCATCGAGAAACGTCCGCTATTATTGCGTAAGGAAAATCGAATCCGCTCGATTCAATCCTCCCTTGCGATTGAAAATAATAGCCTGACGCTGGAACAGGTGACAGATATTATCGAGGGAAGACGTGTGCTTGGTCCACCAAAGGATATTCATGAGGTGCAAAATGCATATGAGGCGTATGAACGTGTCTTTTCGATGAATCCGTATAGTGTGGAGGATTTCTTGGAGGCACACCACTTGTTAACGCACGACCTTGTGAAGCATCCTGGGCAGTTTCGTTTGAGTGACGCCGGAGTTTATGATGCGAGTGAGCGAGTGGTTCATGTGGGCGCACGTCCGCAGTTTGTTCCAGGGCTCGTGGAAGACTTATTCGCTTGGGCTAAGAACAGTGATTTGCTCGATTTAGTGAAATCATGTCTTGTCCATTTTGAGTTGGAAATCATTCATCCGTTTGAAGACGGAAATGGTCGCATGGGACGCTTATGGCAAAGTCTCATCTTAAGCCGGTGGAATCCGTTATTCGAATGGCTCCCGATTGAGTCGGTCATTCATGCGCATCAACAAGGCTATTATGACGCACTCGCCATCAGCAACAAGGCAAATGATGCGACAGTTTTTGTCGAGTTTATGCTCGAAGTTATTTTGGAAACATTGGAAGAAGTAAAAGTACAAGAGAGTATCGAAGAAGTGAGTGCTAATTATGTGATCTTGCCACCGTTAAAACCAAAAGAGCGAGAAGTCTTTGAACAAGTGAAGGCCTATTTAGAGCAGTACGGCAATATCGGCAATCAGCAGGCGCAAGAACTCACTGGGCTCAGTGCCGCCACCGTCCGACGCTATTTATCGTTGTTCGTGGAAGTTGGGTTACTCACTTCAAGCGGAAGCACAAAAGGAAAGTTATACACATTACGTTAGAGAGGAAAGAGAGCGCTCTTTTCTCTTTTTTGTGTCTTTAAAGTTAAATCTTTTTTAATTGGAGGGTTTTGACTCGTAATTGCTCAAAATAGGAGTAATATAGGAATTAAGTTGTAGGCACTATATTTTTCTACGAACGAAGGCCATGAGGAGGAATCACCATGCGTGGACATGACATTTTAAACAACCCTTTCAAAAATAAAGGGACAGCATTTACACAAGAAGAACGTCAAGAATTAGGATTGGTAGGTTTGTTACCACCGTACGTTCAAACTTTAGAAGAACAAGCAGCGCAAACCTATGCGCATATGCACCAAAAAGGTAATGACCTTGAAAAACGTCTTTTCTTAATGGAAATCTTCAACACAAACCGTACTTTATTCTACTATTTATTCTCACAACACTTAGAGGAGTTCAACCCAATCGTGTATGACCCAACAATTGCGGACACGATTGAAAACTACAGCGAACTCTTTGTAGATCCACAATATGCAGCTTACTTAGACATCAACCATCCAGAAAATATCGAAGCAACCTTAAAAAATGCGGCAGGCGACCGCGATATTCGCTTAATCGTTGTGACGGATGCAGAAGGAATTCTTGGAATCGGTGACTGGGGTACAAACGGGGTGGACATCTCTGTTGGTAAATTAATGGTCTATACAGGAGCGGCCGGAATCGACCCTGCAAGTGTTCTTCCATTAGTGATTGATGCCGGAACAAACCGCCAAAGCTTATTGGATGATCCAAATTATTTAGGAAATCGTCATGAACGTGTGCGTGGCGACCGTTATTATGCCTTTATCGACCAATTCGTTGAAACAGCAGAACGTCTCTTCCCTAAATTATATTTACACTGGGAAGACTTCGGACGTGGCAACGCGGCTAACATTTTAAATAAATACAAAACTCAAATTCCAACCTTCAACGATGATATTCAAGGTACAGGAATCGTGACACTCGGTGGGGTGTTTGCAGCAATGGATATCGCTGGTGAAAAACTAACAGACCAAGTGTATTTATGCTACGGTGGTGGAACTGCAGGGGCAGGGATTGCTTCTCGTGTCCTTCGTGAAATGGTTGTCGACGGTCTAAGCGAAGAAGAAGCCTATAAACGTTTCTTCATGGTGGATAAACAAGGATTGTTATTCGATGATATGGACGATTTAACACCTGAACAACGACCATTTGCGAAAAAACGTAGCGATTTTGCTAACGTAGATAAATTAACAGATTTATTAGAAGTAGTGAAAACTGTTAAACCAACCATCTTAGTGGGAACTTCAACTCAACCGAATACATTTACAAAAGAAGTTGTAGAAGCGATGTGTGAAAATGCAGAACGTCCTGTCATCTTCCCATTGTCTAACCCAACAAAATTAGCAGAAGCAACAGCAAAAGATATCATTGAATGGTCTAACGGAAAAGCGTTTGTTGCAACAGGAATTCCTTCAGATGATGTTGAGTTCAACGGAGTAAACTACGTGATTGGTCAAGCGAACAATGCGTTGATTTATCCTGGTCTTGGGTTAGGAATGCTGGCTTCTGAGGCGAGTCTATTAACCGATGAAATGATTGGTGCAGCGGCTCATGCTGTAAATGGCATCGTTGATATTACAAAACCAGGGGCACCTGTATTACCACCGTTCAAATACGTCAATGAAGTATCGTTGAAAGTGGCAACGGCTGTAGCTAAAAAAGCACAGGAACAAGGCTTAGCACGCGCTGCTGAACAAGATATGGAAAAAGCAGTTCGTGAATTTAGATGGACACCAAAATATTAGGAGGCGATGTTGATGTTATTTTTAACATCTCTTGAGTCCATTGTTCCAATTATTGCACTAATTGTGCTTGGATACTTCTTACAAGTAAAAGGTTTGTTCCATAATGATTTTGGTAATGATTTATCTAAACTCATTATGAATGTAGCAATGCCAGTATCGATTTTTGTTTCCGTGTTAAAATATTTAACACTAGAAAAATTGATTAGCTTGTCTGGAGGACTCATCTATACGTTTATAGCTTTTGCACTTGGATATATCGTTGCCTTCTTAAGTGTCAAAGCCTTTAAAGTGGCTCCAGGGCGAAGAGGGACTGTCATTAATACATTCGTGAATGCAAACACGATTTTTATTGGGTTACCTCTAAATATCGCACTTTTTGGGGATGATGCCTTGGCATACTTCTTGATTTACTATATTACGAATACAATTTCCACTTGGACATTAGGTGTCTTTTTAATGACAAGTGATAGTAAAGATGGAAAGAAAAAACAAGAATCGCATTTTGATTGGAAGAGATTACTTCCAGCTCCATTACTTGGGTTTATTGTTTCTGTAGTATTTTTAGTAATCAATATTCCACTCCCAAGTTTTGTGTCTAGTACATTGGGATATATCGGAGGGTTAACAACCCCGCTTTCACTCGTATATATTGGAATCGTGTTAGCTAAAGCAGGAATCAAAACGATTCGATTTGATAAGGATAGTATTGTAGCGCTAATAGGTCGATTTATTGTTGCGCCTGTATTAATGTTTCTAGTTTTGAAATTAATGGCGCCTAGTATGGTAACTGCAGAATATCAAACCTTTATGATTCAGTCTGCTACACCGGCCTTAGCGGTATTGCCAATCTTAGCAAACCAAGGGGATGGAGATGTCGAATTCGCAACGAATATCGTGACTTTAAGTACAGTGCTATTCGTTATTGTCATCCCAATTCTTCAAACCATTATTGGATAACTGGGTTTCCCGGCTAGCATGCTGGGACCCTTTTTTTATGGGCAAAAGATTCTTTGTAGTCAGAGTTTTCTTGAAAAAAACAACATTCTACTATACTATTAGAAGGTAGAAATTCAAAGAGCAAGGAGCTTATTATGAAACAAAAATTCGGAATTATTTTAGCAGCCGGTAAAGGGACTCGTATGAAATCTGCCCTTTACAAAGTGATGCATCCAGTTTGCGGGAAACCAATGGTAGAGCATGTTGTTGACCAAGTTGAAAAAACAGGAGCTACTGAAATCGTAGCGATTGTTGGACATGGTGCCGAAATGGTACAAAACCATCTTGGAGACCGTGTTTCTTATGCTGTTCAAGCAGAACAATTAGGGACAGGACATGCGGTGTTACAAGCAGAATCCCTTCTAAAAGGAAAAGAAGGAACGACAATTGTGATTTGTGGAGATACTCCATTATTAACAAGCGAAACTCTTTCTGCATTAACGGAAGAGCATGAACGCACAGGAGCAAAAGCAACGATTCTGACTGCGATTGCCGAAGATCCAACAGGCTACGGCCGTGTCATTCGTGACGCTGACGGTTCTGTTCTTAAAAACGTGGAACAAAAAGACGCAACTCCTGAAGAACAACAAGTAAAAGAAATCAACACGGGTACTTACTGCTTCGATAACGTAGCACTTTTCAGCGCGTTACACGAAGTTGGTAACGACAACGCTCAAGGTGAATACTACTTACCAGACGTATTAGAAATCTTGAAAAAACGTGGAGAAGTGGTCTCTGCTTATCCAATGAAAGATTTCGACGAAGGAATGGGCGTGAACGACCGTGTAGCTCTTTCTAAAGCTGAGAAATACATGCGCCTTCGTATCAACGAAGAACATATGCGCAACGGGGTTACTTTAATCGACCCAGAAGCAACTTATATCGAATCGACTGTTCAAATTGGTGCGGACACTGTGATTGAACCAGGTGTTATGTTAAAAGGTAAAACAGTCATCGGTTCAAACTGCTTCATTGGAGCACATAGCGTGGTTCGTGATAGCGTGTTAGAAGACGGCGTTCGTCTTGTAGCAGCGAACATTGAAGAATCTCATATGAAACTCGACAGCAATGCAGGTCCATTTGCACACTTACGTCCAAATACTGTATTAGGTGAACGCGTTCATGTGGGGAACTTTGTAGAAGTGAAGAACTCAACACTTGGGGCTGATACAAAAGTAGGTCACCTAACATACATCGGGGATGCCGACCTTGGCGAAGATATTAACGTTGGTTGCGGAACTGTGTTTGTAAACTACGATGGTAAAAATAAACATCGTGCGACAATTGGTAGCCATGTATTTATCGGATGTAATGCGAACATCGTTGCTCCAGTTACAGTTGGCGATGATGTATTTATCGCTGCTGGGTCAACCATTACCGAAGATGTTCCAGCTGGAGCACTTGCGATTGCACGTAGTCGTCAAGTAAATAAAGAAGATTACGCGTCAAAATTACCATCTGCTCAAAAAGACTAAAATTTTTTCCAAAAATTTTTAGCAAAAATATTCAAAATTTAAACAAAACACGGTATGATAGTACTATAAAATAAACTTCGGGGGTTATCATTGTGGAACATTATTCCGATCCTAATTTAAAAATATTCGCTTTAAGCTCAAATCGTCCTTTAGCGGCAAAGATTGCTGAAGAAGTCGGTTTAGAACTTGGTAAAGTTTCTGTCACTCAATTCAGCGATGGCGAGATTAAAATCAACATCGATGAAAGTGTACGTGGTTGCCATGTGTATATCGTTCAATCAACTTCTTATCCAGTAAATGATAACTTAATGGAGTTATTAATCATGGTGGACGCATTACGCCGTGCGAGTGCAAAAACAATTAACATTGTTATTCCTTACTATGGATACGCTCGTCAAGACCGTAAAGCACAATCTCGTGAACCAATCACAGCAAAATTAGTTGCAAACATGATTACTCAAGCCGGTGCAGACCGTGTGTTAACACTCGATTTACACGCTGCACAAATTCAAGGGTTCTTCGACATTCCAGTGGACCACTTATTAGGAGCTCCACTTCTTGCGAACCACTTCTTAGAAAACAACTTCAAAGATAAAGATATCGTTGTTGTCTCTCCTGACCACGGTGGGGTAACTCGTGCTCGTAAAATGGCTGAGTTTTTACATGCACCAATCGCGATTGTTGATAAACGTCGTCCAAAAGCAAACGTGGCAGAAGTCATGAACATCATCGGTGAAGTAAAAGGAAAAGTTGCCGTATTAATCGACGATATGATTGATACAGCTGGAACAATCACTCTAGCTGCACAAGCGATTAAAGATGCAGGTGCGCTAGAAGTATACGCTTGCTGTACGCACGCTGTATTATCTGGTCCAGCATTAGACCGTATTAATGACTCAGTAATTAAAGAAGTAGTTGTAACAGACTCAATCGAAGTTCCTGAAGAAAAAACAGGTGGCAAGATTGTTCAAATCAGCGTTGACCAATTAATGGCTGAAGCGATTCGTCGTATTCACGAAAACCGTTCAGTGAGTCCATTGTTTATCGAGAAATTTACTATTTTAGATTAATAAAGAATTGTTAAAATAAATGAGCCGAGGCTATGGTCTCGGCTCATTTTTGTTTATACTGAATCTAACATAGGAGGTTCGTATGGAACAAAAAGGTTCAAACAAAGCAGGGTGGTTTACCCTTATCTCATTTATTTGTTCGGTGATTACACTGGTGACGTTTGAAGAGATGGATTCGTCTGTAAAAACTATTGAAAATATGGACGAAATCGGTGCAGCTATTTTAGTGCTATTTTCAGCGATGACCATCGGTGGAATCTTCTGGATGGGGATGAATTATTGGAGAAAAACGCATCAGGAACTTGTGAAGTTGCAATATACATCGGCTACTCCTGAAACGATAGAAGAGTATTACAGAGCAACCGCAAAGGCTGTTCGCAAGGTTGGCTTTTCTGCCATCATATTGGCGCTCATGATTGGAGTGTTTTCGCAGTTCAATAGTATTATTGAAGTGATTGGTTTGGTGGTGTTCCTATTTGGGATTTGCATTTGCTTATTATCGCTTGCGCCAAGATCGCTTGCCAAACAAATTCAGAAACAAAATATTCGATAATGGTTGGAGGTTTTTAATGAAACTAGAGAAAGCAAAAAGTATCGCTGAAGTATTGATGTGGCTTGGGTTAGTGCCGCAATGGATTTTCATGACCAGCCGTGGCGTCCCAGGCGGACTGTTGATTGCCATCTTCATCATGCCGATTCTCATGATTATGACGTTTATCAGTTTCATGATGTATGTTTTCATTGCACTCGAAGAAAAATCGTTCAAAAACAATTGGTGGCAACTACTGCTCACAGGCACTTGGGTCACCTTTTTGTTATTGGTCTTCACTGGAGTAATTAGATTGGGATAAAAAGGTTTAGAAGGAATAATTTTATGGAAACACAACGTTTGGAGAAACAACCTGGGTTAGTAAAAATGCATAAGATCGCTACGGTCTTGATGTGGATTTCGTGGGCCCTTTTCTTTGTGGCGATGTTAGGAACGTACAACTTTTTCTTAGCAGGGGAACAACTACTCCTTGCGATGCTGTCTATTATAGCAGTGGCGGCAGTGGGGTTCCTTCTCAGTTTCTCATTGTTTAGTTGGATTTCATTTGAACTAAAAACACTGAAAGAAACGGGATGGCAGTTGTTCTTAACAGGTGGATTCCTCATTATGTTCTGGCTGCTTTCAATGAGACTCTTTTATTAAGGGGAATCAAATGCAAGAAGGCGCGGGTTATGGTACAATAATCCGGCAAGAAATAAGTGAACTTAGCGCACGAGTCGCACTCACTATTGGTGATGCAGCTCGTGCTTTTCGATTGAGTTAGAAAAAGTCGTTCACTTGATAGACGATTCAAAGATTGAAAAAGGAGATTAAGATGAGTTTCAAAATTGGAGATATTCAAATTGATAATAGCGTAGTTGTGGCCCCAATGGCTGGGATTTCAAACTCTGCTTTCCGTGTTACTGTAAAAGAATTCGGTGCCGGTTTAGTCGTTTGCGAAATGATCAGCGACAAAGGGATTCAATTTCGTAATGAAAAAACATTAAGCATGCTTCATATCGAGCCCAATGAGTATCCACTCAGCGTTCAAATCATGGGTGGTAACAAAGATACTTTAGTTGAGGCTGCGAAATACGTAGCTGAAAATACAGAAGCGGCGATTATCGACATCAACATGGGATGCCCTGTAAACAAAGTGATTAAGGCAGAAGCCGGAGCAAAATGGTTACTCGACCCAAATAAAGTATACGAAATGGTAGCGGCGGTTGTAGACGCAGTAGATAAACCTGTAACCGTGAAGATGCGTACAGGATGGGACCACGAGCATTTATATGCGGTGGAGAATGCCCTTGCTGCAGAACGTGCCGGAGCAAGCGCCGTTGCGATGCATGGGCGTACACGTGTGCAAATGTATGACGGGAAAGCCGACTGGGAAATCCTTGGTGAAGTGAAGAAGAACTTAACGCGCATTCCTTTAATCGGGAATGGGGACGTTCGAAGCCCAGAAGATGCCAAACGCATGATTGACATTGCAGGAGTGGATGGTGTTATGATTGGGCGTGCAGCCTTAGCGAACCCATGGATGATTCGTCAAACGGTTCATTATTTAGAAACAGGCGAATTGCTTCCTGAAAATACCGTTCCAGAGAAAATTGAAATTGCGAAATTACACTTACAACGACTTGCCAACCTTAAAGGCGAAGCAGTCGCAACAAAAGAATTCCGCAAGCTTGCAGGCTACTACTTAAAAGGCGTGCCACGTGCCTCTAAAACAAAAGTAGCCATCAACGAAGCTGAGAATTTACAAACCGTAGAAGCGTTATTAGACCAATTCGTGGTAGAACATTTAGAGCGTGAAGAACGTCAAAAACAACGCTTGGCAGAAATTTAAGGAAAAAGCCTTGAAATACTTTCAATAAAGCCTCTTCTTTTGGTACAATAAGGAGAGTTATGAAGAACAAGCAGCGTTCAAAGGAGGAAGAAACGTGTCTTTCGAAGTAGAAACACAAGAAACATTAAATGACCAATTACAAGTTCGTCGTGAAAAAATGAGTCAATTACGCGAAAAAGGAATCGATCCTTTCGGTACTGGCTTCAAACAAAAAAATACAACTGAAGAAATCCACAAACAATTTGAAGGAGCTACAAAGGAATCACTTAGTGAACAAGAGCCTGTAACTGTTCAAATTGCTGGACGGTTGATGACAAAACGTGGAAAAGGGAAAGCAGGTTTTGCCCACATCCAAGACGGCAAAGGCCAAATCCAAATTTACGTGCGTAAAGATGCTGTTGGAGATGATGCGTACGAAGTCTTCACAAAAGCAGACTTAGGAGACATCGTTGGTGTTGTAGGGACTGTCATGGTCACAAACACTGGTGAGTTATCTGTTAAAGCAGAACAATTCGTTCATTTAACAAAAGCGCTTCGTCCACTTCCTGATAAATATCATGGATTAACAAACGTAGAACAACAATACCGTCAACGTTACTTAGACTTAATCAGTAACCGCGAAAGCTTTGACCGTTTCGTTACACGTAGTAAAATCATCCGTGAAATCCGTCGTTACTTAGACGAACGTGATTACTTAGAAGTTGAAACTCCAGTACTGCACACATTAGCGGGTGGGGCAAATGCTCGTCCATTTATCACACACCACAATGCGTTAGATATGGAATTATACATGCGTATCGCTACTGAGTTACACTTAAAACGTTTAGTAGTAGGTGGGATGGAACGTGTATATGAAATCGGACGTGTGTTCCGTAACGAAGGTATCGATACAACTCACAACCCTGAATTTACTTCAATCGAAATCTATACAGCTTACACAGACTACAAAGATGTCATGGATTTAACAGAAGGAATCATCTCAGACGTTGCCAAGAGAGTATTAGGTACAACATTAGTTCCTTATGGCGAACATGAAGTGGAATTAAAAGCTCCATGGAAGAGAATTCATATGGTAGATGCAATTAAAGAAGTAACAGGCGTTGACTTCTGGCCACATATGACAGACGAAGAAGCACGCGCTATCGCGAAAGAAAAAGGCGTGAAAGTCGAAGATTCAATGACGTTTGGACATGTCGTGAACGAATTCTTCGAAACTTTCGTTGAAGAAACATTAATCCAACCAACCTTCATCTACGGACATCCAGTGGAAGTATCTCCATTAGCCCGTAAAAATGATGAAGACCCACGCTTCACAGATCGTTTCGAATGCTTCATCTGTACAAAAGAGTACGGAAATGGCTTCACTGAGTTGACTGACCCAATCGATCAACGTGAACGTTTCATGAAACAAGTAGAAGAAAAATCAGCTGGGAACGACGAAGCACATCCACACGATGAAGACTTCATCCAAGCGTTGGAATATGGTTTATCTCCAACGGGTGGGGTAGGTATCGGAATTGACCGTTTAGTAATGTTACTAACAAACAGCCAATCAATCCGTAACGTCCTATTATTCCCAACGATGAAAAACTTAGACTAATATTGAATTTAGTGCTCCGTTTAAGGTTCGCCTTAGACGGGGTGTTTTTTATTTAACCGCAATTATCATATTTGATAATTATCATATATGATAATTTCGAAAAGTGATTCACGTAAACAGGACAGATTTAGAACACTAAAAGTAACAAATGTTCACAGGGTTGTAGTTGACTTTCCGTACATTTGAATATACTATGAGGGCAAGTTGGAAGAGAGAGCTTTTCCAGACTAAATGTTATAGACGATAGAGACCTGCACGCGATTCGAGCATGGCTTGAATAGGGTGCTTTTTTACTAAAGGAGATCTAATGAAATATTTTAAGCAGTTTGGCTGGATCATGATTGTGACCTGTATTGGTGAAATCATGAAATATTACATCCCTCTTCCAATTCCAGCAAGCATCTATGGACTTGTCTTAATGATGGCGTTATTAATGACGGGTGTTGTTAAAGTTGAAAAAGTGTACCAAGCAGGGACGTTTTTAATCGAGATTATGTCGTTAATGTTTATCCCGGCTGCCGTTGGAATTATCGAATCGTGGGATCAATTGCATCGTATTATTGTACCAGTATCTATCATCACGATTATTACGACATTTGTAGTGATGATTGTTTCGGGAAAAGTAACGCAATACGTCCTCGAGAAAGGAGCCCAAGATGGTGAATCAACTCGTTCTTAATACAGCAACAATCGGGCTCGTGATTAGTATTATCGGTTTTGAAATTGGTGTATTTTTACGTGACCGTTATAAATGGCCAATCTTTAACCCGCTACTTGTAGCGATTATTTTCGTAATTATTGTGTTAAATGTCTTTAATATCGATTATGATAGCTATTATGCGAGTGCGGATAGCTTAAGTTATCTCTTAACGCCTGCAACGGTTTGTTTAGCGATTCCGTTGTATCAACAAATCGAACAATTGAAAAAGCATAAAGGTGCCATCTTTGCAGGAATTAGTGCAGGGGTATTGACGAGTCTATGTACAGTTTGGGTGTTATCATTGCTTTTCCAATTAACGCACGAAGAATACGTAACCTTACTGCCAAAATCAATTACGACAGCCATCGGTATGGGCTTGTCTCAAGAGTCTGGTGGATATGTGACTATTACCGTAGCGGTGATTATTCTTACAGGGGTTCTTGGAAATATGTTCTGTGAAATCATCTGTAAAGTAACAGGCATTACGCATCCGGTCGCAAAAGGGATTGCGATTGGAACGTCTTCTCATGCGATTGGGACAGCACGTGCGATGCAATTAGGGGAAGTTGAAGGTGCGATGAGTGGTTTATCCATCGTAATTTCGGGGATTATTACTCTTATTGGCGCACAAATTTTTGCAGTATTTATTTAAGAAGTGGAGAAAAAGCAGAATTTCTGTTTTTTCTCCTTTTTATTTTGGTTTTTGTCATACAAATTTAATGGAATAGTATTCGAAAAACATATAGTATTTATGCGGATTTAGGGCTATGATAGAGATGCATAAACTTCATATAGAAAAGAGCGAGCGTTATGGAAAAACATTGGTGGCAAGAAGTCGTCGTTTATCAAATTTACCCACGTAGTTTTAAAGATTCAAACGGAGATGGGATTGGCGATTTAAGAGGAATTATTGAGAAGCTCGATTATTTACACACGCTAGGAATCGGAGCGATTTGGCTCTCTCCAGTATACAAGTCGCCAAATGATGATAATGGCTATGATATTTCTGACTATGAAGACATTATGGACGAGTTCGGAACGATGACGGATATGGAAGAGTTGATTTCAGAAGCGGATAAGCGCGGTATAAAAATTGTTATGGACCTCGTTGTGAACCATACGTCTGATGAACATCATTGGTTTATTGAGTCAAGAAAAGGAAAAGACAATCCATACCGTGATTACTATGTGTGGGCAGATCCTGCCGAAGATGGCGGAGCACCCACAGATTTACAGTCAGTCTTTTTAGGTAGTGCATGGAAATACGATGAAGCCAGTGGTCAACATTTCTTGCATTTATTTAGTCAAAGACAACCTGATTTGAACTGGGAAAATGACAAAGTGCGCCGTGAAGTCTATGACATGATGAATTTCTGGATTGATAAGGGCGTTGGCGGATTTCGCATGGACGTGATTGATTTAATCGGGAAGATTCCTTTAGAAGGGATTACGTCAAATGGGCCAAAATTGCATGAATACCTACAAGAAATGAATAAGGCAACTTTCGGAGACAAAGATTTATTGACGGTTGGGGAAACATGGGGAGCGACGCCAGAAATCGCGAAGCTCTATTCAAATCCAGCACGTCATGAATTATCGATGGTCTTTCAATTTGAACATTCACTCTTAGACAATGAGCCAGGGAAAGAAAAGTGGGACCTTAAACCGCTCGATGTAAGTGAATTAAAGGCGGTTCTTTCAAAATGGCAAACGGAACTTGGAAACGAAGGTTGGAATTCACTATTCTGGAACAACCATGATCTACCAAGAATCGTGTCACGCTGGGGAAATGATAAGGAATATCGTGTTCGCAGTGCCAAGGCATTCGCCATTCTGCTACATATGATGAAAGGAACTCCTTATATTTATCAAGGCGAGGAGCTTGGACTGACGAATACTCCAGTTTCTAGCATAGAAGAGTTGGATGATATTGAGTCCATTAATATGTATCATGATCGTATTGCTAGAGGATTTAGCGTTGAGTCGATTATGGAATCTCTAAATGCAAAGGGGAGAGACAATGCGCGTAGACCAATTCCGTGGACTGCCGAAGCGAACGGGGGATTTACAACGGGGGCACCTTGGTTAGCTCTCAACCCAAACTACAAAGAGATTAATGTAGAAGCAGAGCTACAAAATCCAGACTCTGTATTCCATACGTATCGAAAACTCATTCAGCTTAGAAAAGACCATCCAATCGTGGTTTGGGGCGATTATGAGCTTCTTGAAACGTCTTCTAATGTGTTCGCATATTATCGCACGCTTGGGGAAGAAAGATGGTTAACGGTCGTGAATTTATCAGATTCCGAGGAAGAAATCTCTGTAGATGCCCGATTTAATAAGGTTTTGGTGGCTAATACAGAAAATGAGGTTACAGATTTACACGCTTACAAACTTTCTCCATGGCAAGCCTTTGTAGTGGAATTGTCTGGCAATTGAAACAATTTTCATATATAATGTAAGTGCATAAAAATAGGTAAAATAAATTGTGAAATTTTTGTTAATAACTTTTCACAAACAAAGTTGCTAGATACTGTTGCAATAATAATTAAATTTGTGATAATATATATTTTTCATTCAACAAATATGAAAAAATATGGTATAATAGTTTGAATAAAAATAAAAGGAGAAAGGGGATGGACGATGAAAGCATTTTTAGTGAAATTACAAGAAGGTTTTAAATCATTAGGTTTAGCGAGTCAATTGGGAATTACGCTTGGCCTATCTTTAGCGATGCTAGCAGGTGTTTACGGTATTTCACAAGCGATGAGTCCGATGCAAAAGGTGACTCAAGTCGTAGAAGTACAAACAAGTGCGCCAGCAAATTCGTCAACTCCTTCAAGTAATACTGAAAAGAAAGAAGTCGCCGAGAAAAAGCAAGAGACAACTCAAGCTCCAACAACTGAATCTGTAACTACAGAAAAACAAGTGGTTACTGAAGAAGAAAAGAACGCAAGAAACGTTCAAGGAAATGTTGCGCAGGCAACTCCAAGCCAAGAGCGCAGAAGAGAAGAGTCAGAAAATGGTCCTCAGACAAGAGAAGCAACTCCAACTGAAGTTCCTACAGTTACTTCAAGTTCAGAAACAGTAGCAACACCACCGCAACGCTTGAAACCGTTAGGGAATACGGGACAAGAGTTTGCGACGTTGGACCAAGCTACAGCATGGATGAAGGAACAGTTAGACCAATCAGCAAAAGACCAAGAAGCTGGGAAGCAAAATTGGGTTTATTCTGGAAGAGCTTATGAAATTCCATGGAGTGACGGGTCTAAGACCGCAACCGTTGATTTGACGAAAATTGAGTCTTACACACCAGCTCCTGCACCAACAGAAACAACTTCTGCAGAGACGGCTGGAACGCCTGGAACAGATCATTTATAAAATTGAGCACTTTGGTAGCAATGCCGAGGTGCTTTTTTGTGCTTACAGGATAGGAAACGAAGCGGGTTTATGATAAAATAAGCTTATCTTATTAGAGGAGTGAATGTAAGTGGAAAATAAAGGACGTCGTATTTTAAGCGTTGTTATCTCGATTGTGATTATTGCAGTGTATGCATTTTTACGTTTCCAACGTTATCAAGCAAGACATGAGCGCCAAAAAGAGCAACAAGAACAAGTGAAAAATTCTCAAGTGGTGCAACAAGCGATGCAAGATAATCAAAATAAATTAAACGAAGCTGCTGCTAAAATTAAACAAGCAGCGGATAGCGTTAAAGACAAAAACTCAACAACTGAATCAGAAGAGTTGAAGAATGCTGAGATGAATAAAGCTATCGATGATGGATACAGCATTGTTAAAACAAATGGTAAATTTTATATCGTTAAAGATAATGATTTCTCAAAAGCAATTGAATTAACAGGAGTAACAGAAGCGCTTGTAATCCCTACTACAGAAGAAGAGAAAAACTCAAAATATAATGTGCTAGTTGTGAAAAAAGACGGAGAATACCGAATTGTTGATGAAACAAAAGATGGGAAAGACGTCTTAGTCTTAACCGGTGAAACCATCACTGAAGGTACAACTTTTGTATTAAAAGGCGATACATTGTATATCAAATAGGATGTGAGCAATCGCGTTCAGAAATGGAACGTTGGACTCGAACGCCGGAAGGAACGTGAAACGTTCTGCGGACGTTTGAGGAAACGCACGCCATTTCTGCGATTGTGAGCTCAACTGCACAAGGATGTGAGCAAAAAGGACATCAGCAAATTTGCTGATGTCCTTTCTTTTATTTTTTAATAAGCCATTTTATTTCTCGGCTAATAGTGTCACAAATCTCATTTTAATACGATTGCCGTTCTCGTCTGTTTTATGGAGTTGGCCAAAGTCTTCATTATATTTATGCAATGTCCAGCCTGCGTAGTAGTCTTTCAATTCGCCGCTTGCAAATGTCTTAGGGAAGTTCACTGGGCATGGCGCGTCTTCTGTCGACATGGCTGCTACGATTAAGTTGAACCCGCCAGGAGCCGTATGGGATTGCATATTTTCAATCACATCTGGAATTGCATACGGATCTAAGAACATCAAGACCACTGTTGAAATGATGACGTCATAGAGTCCACCTGGAATATCGGCACTCTCGATGTTATAAGGCTGAATGTCGATATCAAGCCCTTCCGCTTCCGCAATTTGTGCTAATTTCGCAAGGCTCATTGAGTTGATGTCGAGCGAAGTTACGTTGAATCCTTTTTTCGCCAAGTATAAGCTGTTTCTTCCTTCGCCACTTCCAAGGTCGAGCACCTTTCCTTTAGGGAATTTCGGCGTCGCCTCAATCACTTCCGAATGCGTACGCGTGAGGTCGTATTTTTTGGCAAAGTAGTCTTCAGGAGTGCAATAAAAAGTGAGATAACATTTCAAGTCGTCGCTGGCAGGTGAAACGCGGTGCCATGCTTGAGGTTCGACGAATGGAATCTCAGACTCTTTCGTAAAGAGGTGTTCTGCTAAAACATTTCCTTCTTCATCGAGTTCATAGAAGGTAAGCGCGCCTTCTAAAATCGTGAGGTGTGCCCAAGTACCCACTTTTGTATTATGCATTTTTCTAAATGGCTCTGGTAATGTTTCTGCCGTCCAAGTCGGCATTGTTTTATAAGGAATTAATTCATGTTCCATAGGAAAGCTCCTTTCGAGGTTGTCACCCTCATTGTACAAGAAAATAAAAAGGTAGAGAAATATTAGCTATTATATAGTAAATTTATTTTTGGTATAACCATTAGTTATAACTAGTGATAAAAAAGTGTTAATTGACTAGAAGGTGGTTTGCTGGTATCCTATTAACATGTTTATAAAACACGTTGATGAGAAGAGTAAAAGTGGAACTTTTCAGTAGAGAGTCTCGGTTGGTGAAAAGAGACATTAGTGGAAGCTTTGAAGATGGCCTCGGAGTGTTAATCGTCGAATGATTAGATGATTACGGGTAAGCCCGATACAGCTTTCTGTTTTGATTGAAACAGACTGAGATAGTATTTGTGAGAATACTATAAACAAAGGTGGTAACACGAGAATTTGACTCGTCCTTTTGCTAACCCATGTTAGTGAGGGGACGATTTTTGTTTGAAGAAAAGAAAGGAGAACACATGATTAAATTAGAAAATATCGACGTGACCTTTACGCAAGGTAAGAAAGTCGTAAAAGCCGTTCGAAATGTTTCTGTCAATGTGGAAGACGGGGATATCTATGGAATTATCGGATATAGTGGTGCTGGTAAAAGTACTCTAGTTCGTACCATTAACTTACTTCAACGTCCAACAAGCGGAACAGTCGAAGTGAATGGCATCGATTTATTGAAATTGAAACCAAATGAATTGCGTGACGCACGTAAGAAAATTGGGATGATTTTCCAACACTTCAACTTAATGAATACGTTAAGCGTCTTTGACAATGTGGCTTTCCCGCTGAAAAAAGCGAAGAAACCGCTAGTGGAAGAAGGAGAAACAGCTGTTGATCCAAACGCGGAACCAAAATTGGTGAAGTTAACGAAGAAAGAAATTAAAGAGAAAGTGGATTCTCTCTTACAATTGGTTGGTCTTGAAGATAAAGCAAACAGCTATCCAAGCCAACTTTCTGGGGGACAAAAACAACGTGTGGCGATTGCCCGTGCGTTAGCCAACGACCCAGACGTATTGCTCTGTGACGAAGCGACAAGTGCGCTTGACCCTAAAACAACTTACTCAATCTTAGAGTTATTGAAAAAGGTTAATGAGCAATTAGGAATTACGATTGTGATTATCACGCATGAGATGCAAGTCGTTAAAGAAATTTGTAATAAGGTTGCCGTAATGGAAGACGGTGAAGTGATTGAGCAAGGAACAGTGCTTGATATCTTTACAAACCCACAACGCAACTTAACAAAAGACTTCATTGATACAGCAACTCATATCAACCAAGGAATTGAAACAGTTCTCTCACACGAACAGTTATTGAATCTGAAAGATGGAGATTACTTAGTGAAAATTTCATTCGTAGGTGCTTCAACAGGGGAACCGTTGATTACGAAATTATCGACTCAATTCCAAGTAGCAGCGAATATCTTATTCGCCAACGTGGAAATCATCCAAGAAACTCCAGTAGGAACATTATTGGTTGGGTTGTCAGGCGAACAAGAAAGCATCGAAAATGCACTTTCTTACATTAAAGGACAAGGCGTTTCAGTAGAAGTCTTAGAAGAAAAGGGAGGTGCCTAAGATGAATTTATTAGCCTTTATCGATTTTAAAACTTGGTTCCCAAACATCGATGCTAAAGTATGGTTGGAAATTCAAAAAGCCACCTTTGATACATTAATCATGGTTGGGTTAACAGGTTTAATCGCGGGTATCTTAGGAATTGCTTTAGGTGTGACACTGGTTGTTACGCGTGAAGGGAACATCCTTGAAAACAAAGGATTGTATTTGGTACTTGATAAAGTGGTGAACTTATTCCGTTCGATTCCATTTATCATCCTTGCCATGTTACTGATTCCAGTAACTCGTGCAATCGTAGGAACAACCATTGGTATTCCAGGAGCGATTGTTCCGCTAGTATTCGCAACCGTTCCATTCTATTCTCGTCAAGTGCAATTAGCGTTGACCGAAGTAGATAAAGGGGTTATCGAAGCGAGTGAAGCAATGGGATGTACACCGCTAGAAATTATCTTCCGCGTGTACTTAAAAGAAGGCTTGCCAAGCTTAATCCGTGCAAGCTCACTAACAATTATCAGCTTAATTGGTTTAACAACCATGGCCGGAGCGTTTGGTGCCGGCGGTATCGGTAACGTAGCCATCTCACGAGGTTATAACCGATTCCAAGGAGACGTTATCGTGGTAGCCACAATTATCATGTTAATCATCGTCTTCATTTGCCAAGCAATCGGTGACTATTTAGAGAAAAAAGCCACTAAATAAAAACCAGGATGTGAGGAAAAGCGGTTAGAGGCGATGACGGTTCGCAGGTTAGCCGCAAGGGACTTGGAACAAGTCGTGCGGACTAACCTCGAAAGGCTTGAGCCTCTGCTTTTCCGAACTCAACTACACTGAATTCGAGCTTAACAGCCCGAGTTCAACTACCAGGATGCGACCAATCATCCAAAAACAAAAAATCAAACCAACACAAAAAGGGGAAAAACAAAATGAACATTAAAAAATTATTCGTAGCTGCAGCGGCAGCATTAACATTAGCGGCATGTGGAGCTGCAAAAACATCAAACTCATCAAACTCAGCTTCATCAGAAGCAAAACAAGAAAACAAACACGTTAAAATCGGGGTTAACGCTGGTAACCACGAAGTTTGGGACGATGTTATTGCTCGCTTGAAAGAAAAAGAAGGTATTGAAGTTGAATTAGTAGAATTCACTGACTACGTACAACCTAACCAAGCGTTAGAAAACGGCGACGTTGATTTGAACTCTTTCCAAACAATTATTTACCTAGAACGTTTCAACAAAGAGCAAGGAACACACATCAAACCAATCGGCTACACTGTAATTGCTCCAATGGGTGTTTACTCTAAGAAAATTAAAAACGTAAGTGAATTAAAAGAAGGCGATACAATTGCTATTCCTGAAGATACTTCAAACAACTCACGTGCATTACGTTTACTACACGCAGCTGGCGTAATCAAATTAAAAGATCCTAACAACACTTTAGCAACTAAAGATGATATCGTTGAAAATCCTAAAAACATCCAAATCAAAGAATTACCTGCTGGACAAACAGCTCGTGCTTTAGATGATGTTGCTGCTTCATTAATCAACAACGGTTTCGCTGTTGAAGCTGGATTCCAACCAACAAAAGACTCTATCTTTATTGAACAAATTACTGATTCTTCACAACCTTACTACAACGTAATCGCTGCTAAAGAAGGTAACGAAAACAACGAAGTATACAAAAAAATCGTAGAATACTACCAATCACCAGAAACAGCTAAGAAAATCGAAGAAGTTTCAAAAGGTGCTAACGTACCAGTTTGGGAAAAAGCTACTTTGAAAAACTAGGATGTGAGACAGCGCGTTCAGAAATCGAACACTGGACCGGAACGACGGAAGGAACGTGAAACGTTCTGCGTACGTTTCGGGAAGTGGACGCGATTTCTGCGATGGCGAGCTCGACTACTAGGATGCGAGAAAAAGCAAAATGTAACATATATGTTACATTTAGAAAAAACAAACCTTAAGAGGCGTGCTTAGCATGCCTCTTTATTCAATGAAAGAAGGCAAAGACGATGAGCGAAATTAAACAAAAAGCACAAGCGTTAAACGAATATCTTGTCGCAACAAGAAGACATTTTCACGAAAACCCAGAATCAAGCTTAAAAGAGTACGATACTGCTGCCTACATTCAAAAAGAATTAACTGCATTTGGAATCCCATTTGAAAAAGTGGCTGAAACAGGAACTTTAGCTATTATTAAAGGTGGTAAAGGAGAAGGAAAGACCGTTTTACTTCGTGCCGATATCGATGCACTAGAACTTCCTGACTGCACTGGTAAACCTTATGCGTCTAAACGTCCAGGATTAAACCATGCTTGTGGACATGATGCGCATACGACAATGGGTCTAGGAACGGCTAGAGTCTTGAATGAATTGAAAGATTCATTTGCCGGAACTGTCTTAATCGCGTTCCAACCTGCAGAAGAAATCGGTGCGGGAGCGAAGCAATTTGTCGCTTCTGGAAAAATCGATAATATCGATGAATCTTTTGCGATTCACGTAAATTCAGGACTACCCGTTGGATCGTTTGCGGTCGAAGGTGGACCAGTGAATGCTTCGTGTGATATTTTCAAAATCAAAATCACAGGAAAGAGCGCTCACGTAGGTCGTCCTCATTTAGGACATGATGCGCTTGTGACAGCCAGTGAAGTTGTTGTTGCGCTGCAAACCATCGTCGCTCGCGAAGTGAATCCAATCGACCGTGCTGTTGTCGGAGTTGGGAAATTAAATGCGGGAACTCGCTACAATATCGTAGCAAACGACGCTGAAATCGAAGGGACGATTCGTGCATTTAGCCACGAAACACGTGCGCATTTAAAAGAAGCGGTAACGCGTATCGCTAAAGGAATCGCTGAACTGAACCGTTGCGAATTTGAAATCGATTGGTATGATGCGGCAGCTCCAGTGATTAACACTCCAGAGCTAGCAGAAGAATTCCAAAAAGTAGTTTCGAAAGTAGAAGGAATCGACAACCTAATCACAAAATACGAATCATCTATGGGTGCCGATGACTTTGCGGATTACGTAGTGAATAAACCTGGTGTTTATGGCTTACTTGGTAGCCAATCTGGAGAAGAGACAGCTTATGGGCATCACCATGAAAAATTCGATATCGATGAGCGAGTATTAGCGCTTGGTGTTGAAATTGAAGTGAAGTATTTCTTAAGCAGACTTGCTTAAAAATGAGTGGGAAGGGGCGAAATGTTTTTCGGCCTCTTTTTCATTTTAAAACGTTAAAAAACTATAATATTTCTTGAAATGTAATAGGCAAGAAAGAAGCCGTATGCTATAATTCTTTTGTATCTGAAAATAGAACAGTTGTTTTTCAGAAAGAGATTTTGAAAAGGTGCTCGGGAGCGGATTATGAAACCATTATTAGAACAATTAGAACTAAATACGAAACAAGATAAAGTTGTTTACCGACACGATTTAATGCCAGAAGAAGAATTGACCGCCAGTCTTGTCTGGGAGTACTCAGATAAGCTAGCGGCATACTTACATGAGACATACAAAGGGGATAAATCTCCAATCGTGGTTTATGGTCATAAACATCCATTTATGTTGGTGTACTTCTTGGCTTGTGTAAAATCAGGTCATGCCTATTGCCCAGTTGATGTGAATACACCAATTGACCGCGTTGAAGATATTATCGCAACGGTTAAGAGTCCAGTCGTGCTCGTTAGTGAAGAGATAACGCTAGATGTACCAACGCTGACAGTTCCTGAAGCTAAAGAAGTGATTGCTTCAACGACGGAACGTATTTCAAAAGAGCATTATGTTCAAGGAGAAGATATTTTCTATATTATCTTTACTTCTGGAAGTACAGGAAAGCCAAAAGGAGTTTCGATTACTTACAATAACTTGAACCACTTCTTAGATTGGTATACGGGTTATTACAAAGAGAAAGGACCTCAAGTCTTTCTTGGACATCCGCCGTTCTCATTTGATTTATCAGTGATGTCACTTTGGCCAGCACTTTATATGCATGCGCCACTTGTTCAAATTGATAAAGAGCACTTGCAAGATTTCAAAGTGTTATTTAAAACATTAGAAGAGTCTAAAGCAACGGTGTGGATTTCAACGCCATCGTTTGCGGAAATGTGCTTAGTGGATCCAAGTTTCAACCAAGATTTGCTTCCTGAATTAGAACAGTTCGTGTTCTGCGGAGAGAAGTTATTCAGTACAACCGTTGAAAAATTAATGGAACGATTCCCACGCGCAGAAGTGGTAAACACATATGGCCCAACGGAATCGACGGTTATGGTCACTTGGATGCCATTAACAAGAGAATTGTTAGAGAAGTATCCAGATAATCTACCAGTGGGTGTGATTAAGCCTGGAACAACCGTGTTAATTGATGGTCCAGAAAGCGGAGAAATCATCATTTACGGAAATACAGTGGCAAAAGGTTATTATGAAAACCCTGAAATGAATGCGAAACATTTCTTTGAAGTGGATGGTGATCGTGCATACCGTACAGGGGACGTGGGACATTTCGAAGGAGATTTATTATTCTGCGAAGGACGAATCGATTTCCAAATCAAATTACACGGTCACCGTATTGAGTTGGAAGATATCGACAATAACTTATTGAAGAATCCGAAAATTCGTCAGGCCGCAACGGTTCCTTCGATGGCGGATGGAAAAGTAAAATCGATTACGTCATTTGTCGTGTATAATGAACCAATCGAAAAACGTTTTGAAACAGTTAAACTCGTGAAAAAAGAATTGGCGCAACATGTGCCGGAATATATGATTCCAAAGAAAGTCGTCTTCTTAGACGAAATGCCGTTGAACAATAACGGGAAAATTGATAAAAAACAATTAAAGGAGCTTGTGTAGTCGATGCATTATTTTGAAGGTCTCTCTTTCTTCATGACGCTAGGACTCGTATTAATCGTAGCGTTCATATTAAATGTCTTTCAAAAATCTACGTATTATCTATCATTACTATTCTCAGTAGTGATGGTCTATTTCGTGTTTATTAAAACGCCGGACCAACTGATTGCGCTATTGGGATTTGTAGTGTTAGGGTACATTTTGATGCAGATGACCTCTAAGCTGAAGGAACGCAAGAAGACAATGCCGATGATGGTGTTGTTAGCGGGATTGCCGTTAATTGTGGTGAAAGTTTTACCTGTGTTTCATGTGAATGGATTTGGATTTTTAGGAATTTCTTATATGACCTTCAAATTAGTCCAAATCATTATTGAGATGTATGACGGGTTGATTGAAAAACCAATGTCTGTTCTCGATTACACGCATTTCTTGTTATTTTTCCCAGCGCTTAGTTCTGGGCCGATTGACCGTAGCCGACGTTTTATGGACGATTGGCATAAACAAAGAAGTCGGGCGGAGTACTTAGAACTGGCAGGCACAGGTATTTTTAGGTTAGTTTTAGGTTTATTCTATAAATTGGTATTATCTGGAATGGTATTCCAACATATGAAGGGACCAATGGGGAAAGACGTGACCTATCTCATCGGGTATATGTATCTTTACACCGCGTACTTGTTCTTTGACTTTGCTGGATACAGTTTAATGGCGGTAGGGGCAAGTAATATTCTTGGTGTCGAGACGCCGATGAACTTTAACTTCCCATTTATCAGTATCGACATTAAAGATTTCTGGAACAGATGGCATATTACGTTATCGACATGGCTACGTGACTTTGTGTTCTCGCGTGTTGTAATGCGATTCATGCGTAAGAAAGTCTTCAAGAAGAGACTGACGACGGCGATGGTTGCCTATATGATCAATATGACCTTCATGGGATTTTGGCATGGGGTGACGCTGGACTACATCATCTACGGTGTGTATCACGGAGTGCTGATGGCGGCGTTCGAATGGTATCAGAAGAAGTCGAAGTTTTATAAGAAAAATAAGAATAAGACATGGTATAAAATCACAAGCTGGCTCATTACGATGCATTTAGTAATGTTAGGATTCTTGATTTTTTCAGGAAAACCATTATTATGGATAAGTAAATTAATTTCAATGCAATAGGAGGGATTTCCGTGGAAGAAAGAATTTTAGAAATTTTAGAAGAAATTTGCGAAGATGAAGTAGTATACGAAGATAAAGACATCAACTTAAAAGAAGAAGGGTTAATGGATTCATTAGCATTCGTTGAACTACTTGTTCGCTTAGAAGAGTTTGGTATCGAAGTGGCTCCAACAGAAGTGACTTACGAAGAAATCGATACTCCAAATAAAATTATTAAATACGTTTCAGAACGTGTTGGTTAATTTAAAATCGTAAAAGGCGCTTCCTGTCGAGTAGGAGGCGCCTTTTTGCGTATTTAGAATTTAATATTTAATAGTTCGTTTACTTCGGTATAAGCGGATTGGATTCGCTCAAGCGTTTCTTTATCGACGGTATGCTCTAGAGGGCCGCCTGGCATATAGTTTTCAGCGAGAAAGACTTGATAGTCGTAAGCAGGTCCTTCCATAAAGCTACGGTCGATTTCGGTCCGTGAAACCCATGTTGGGTGAGCTTTAACGCTTGTAAGAGTCGTCTTTCCGTTTTCTTTTTCAATAGTGATATCCATAATCACGCCACGTTCGGTCCAGATGTTTTCTAAGGTTTCGACGCGTTGGTTAGAAAGGAGGTTCCCCATTGAGTAGATGATGAATTTCTTTTCGCCGTCTTTTGTGATGGTTTCGGTTGGTTCGATTACATGTGGATGTCCGCCGAAAACCACATCGGCACCCCATTCAATCATTTGGTGATACGTATCAATTTGTCCTTGTGTTGGATGAAGGTGATATTCTTCTCCCATTTGTGGCAATACAATCGTAATGTCGGCAATTTCTTCAGCACGTTGGATGAGCTGCTTCACTCTTTGCATATTCAAATCGTAAAGGTGATTGTTGTATTCTTCGTCGGTGAGAGTGGCTTCGATTCCGTTGAATCCATACGCGAATCCAAGAATAGCGACTTTAATGCCGTTGACTTCTTTTACAAGGATGCCTTCTGATGGGTTGACCTTTACCCCAAAAATTTCAAGTCCATTTTTGCGGAAAGCATTGGCTGTGTATTTCAAACCTTCGATGCCTGTGTCGAGAATGTGATTATGGGCTAAGTCAAGTACATCGTATCCGGCGTCTTTAATGCTTTGAATCACTTCTTCAGGAGCGTTAAAAATAGGATATCCAGCAAGGGGCTTGTTTGGATTTATGGTCCCTTCGAAATCCCCAATCGCTAAGTCCGCGCTGGATACGAGTGGAGTGATTTGTTCATAGTCATTCTTGAAATCATAGGATGTCCCGTCAAATGCGCTGCCATAAACGATATCGTGATAGAGCATATCCCCACTCGCAGTGATGCGAGCAACTTGTTTATTCGTTGGTGGAGACTGAGAGTTATTTGGTGTAGCGGCAGCCTCTTGATTTTGTTCAGATGATGCTCTCGATGTTTGAACAGTCTCTATACTTTCTTGTGCAGAGGGACGCGTAAGGAATCCTGCCGTAATCGTAAATGCAGATAAGATACAAACCCCATAAAATTCCATTCGCTTAATCTTGTCATTCTGTGAATTGCCTCTCATATATTCCCCTCCAATACCTGTTGTAACTGTATTATACCCCGAATTAATTCCTATTTAAATAGTAATTTTGGAATATGAAGAAATAAATAATTTAATCACAATATCCTCTAGAATTACTCAGCTGATAGCTATATAATTTAGTTGAAGGCAGTAGGTGATAGTTTTTTATAGGAAATTGTTATAGGAAGGGTGTAGGGAAATGGATAAGTCGATTAGGTTTCTGCTAAGAATTTTCTGTTGTTTTGCTGCTTTGATTATTTTAGTTCTAGTGCGGTTTAGAGTAGCTAGTGTGTATGGAGATACGATAACCTCGATTCATTCTAGGGACGAGATTGTTCATCTAGAAGAAGAAATTCTTAATATGTCACGCGATGGTGACGAACATATAGAAGCGGTTGATTTTGAACATGCGGTCGAGATGTATTTTGATGTGCCGCTGTTTAAAGAGGAAAAGAATGTAGATAGTGAAGAGATTGAACGTCTCGTAACAGATAGTCACTACAAATGGGTGATCCCGATAAAGAATCCTTCATTGGAGAAAGAGGCGCATCTTTATATAGGAGGCCCAGCGAATTCATCAGATATAGAATCTAAAGTGAAGCAGGGATATTTGACAAAAGAAGAAGGAGAAAAACTGATTCACTCACAAGGAAAATGGAAGGTTGCTTATGTGAGCACTTATGAGAAGAATGCGCATTCAATTATAAAAGTGGCTCAGGAAGTGATTGAAAAAGAATACTTAAATGTAGAAAAGATTATTTTTGCCGTTTCTAAAGAGTTACAAGTTCCGGTGGCGCTTATAAAAGTGGATGGAGTTTATAAAGTATTGTTTCATGAATTTCCTTTAGTAGAAGGAGGTATCTCAAATGTAAAAGGTGAGCTATCTCTTGATCGATTCTATCCATTTAACGAGGCTAAAGAAGTAGTGCGTGAGTTTGCTAAGGAACGTCATATAAATGATAATGCAAGGCCGAACGGAGTGGTTATTCCATGGAGAGAGTCTTCTATCACGATTATTGGTATAGTGGTTTGTGGCTTTGTGCTGTATAAATTGATTCAAAAAAAGATAGCGCAACCAAAACGTACTAATCCCTAAGAAATTGTAACAAAACAACAAAGGGTGGAAAAAATAGATAAATTAGGGTATAATAAAAACGTTAAAAATAAATGCTGTAAGCATCAAGGAGGAACTAAAACATGAGTCGTTTAGTAAGCATGACTGAAATGTTACAAAAAGCTAAAGAAGGTAAATACGCTGTTGGTCAATTCAACATCAACAACTTAGAATGGACACAAGCAGTATTAACAGCAGCTCAAGAAGCTAACTCACCAATTATCTTAGGTGTATCTGAAGGCGCTGGTAAATACATGGGTGGCCCTACAGTTGTTTCTGCTATGGTAAATGCATTATTAGATGCAATGAACATCACTGTTCCAGTAGCATTACACTTAGACCACGGTTCTTCAGTAGAAGTATGTAAACAATACATCGACGCTGGATTCAGCTCAGTAATGTTTGACCACTCTCACTTCCCAATCGATGAAAACATCGAATTAACTAAGGAAGTTGTAGAATATGCACATCCAAAAGGAGTTTCAGTTGAAGCTGAAGTAGGTACTGTAGGTGGTACTGAAGATGGCGTAACTGGCGGAATCAACTACGCTGACTTAAACGAATGTGTACGTATGGTTAAAGAAGCTAAAATTGATGCATTAGCAGCAGCTTTAGGTTCAGTTCACGGAACTTACTCAGGCGAACCAGTTTTAGGTTTCGATGAAATGTTAGCTATCTCAGAAGCTACAGGTGCTCCATTAGTATTACACGGTGGATCAGGTATCCCAGAATACCAAATCAAAAAAGCAATCGAACGTGGACATGCTAAAATCAACGTTAACACTGAATTACAACAACAATGGACAGCAGCAGTTCGTGCTAAATTAAATGCAGACGCTGGTGTTTATGACCCACGTAAAATTATCAAACCTGGTTTCGATGCAATCGTTAAGATTACAAAAGAAACAATGGACATCTTCGGTTCAACAGGAAAAGCTTAATAATCACTATTTTGAGGCAGGCGATTTCGCCTGTCTCTTTTTAATTAGACCAATAAATATCCACTGGCTAAGCCGGTGGATATTTATTTGAGCAAAATAATACTATAAAAGAGCAATATTATCATATGTGATAATTATCATATATGATAATTTTAAGGTGTGGAGGTGGGAGGGATGAAGCGCAAGTTTAAAATCGAAAAAGATATGGTAGATCAGCTAGATGAGTATTCATACGAAGAAAAGGTAAAGTATGCAGCTATATTAAAAATACTGCAAGAAGATGGATTAACAGAAGAGATGATTCAAAAATGGGGTCGATGGTATAAGGGGAAACACGGATTGCTAATAACCCTTTCAAAAAATGTTAAGGAGGAGATGGACGATGGGGACGTACCTAACTTCAAAACTTTGCAAGCTTTCATCAGAATATCCGACGTTTGAGTATGATTTAGAAAAGGAAATGATGATGCAGCGAGTTGCGTTACAAATGACTAAATTACAAACAGTGACAGGACTTTCTTTGGACGAATTTGCAAAAGAAGTCGATCTTAAATCATCAAATCTTTCTAGATTGCAGAGCGGAGACCATAATCCGACTATTCTTACTCTGTTGGATTTAGCTTATCGATGTGGATATGATGTAGAAGTGA